>Ga0315899_10001330_pt1 | contig 28430 bp, 21 predicted proteins | sample LakEriMetagenome_2_FD_203518 | JGI IMG/M metagenome (GOLD analysis project Ga0315899, IMG submission 203518) | Freshwater fungal communities from buoy surface, Lake Erie, Ohio, United States - Buoy 4 MA112 | ecosystem: Environmental > Aquatic > Freshwater > Lake | place: USA: Lake Erie, Ohio... | reverse complement strand
GAGCCTTTTTGCTTTTTGCGAGTCGCTTGCGCTAGAACCGCCACGAAGCGGGAGTGGGAGGTTGCTTCGGTTGAGGGATTGTCGCAGTTTGTGACGAGTTCGTTCGAAGTGCGACAGGAGTTCGAGTTGTCTTGGTATAGCAATAAAAAAGGCAATCGTACCGATTTGCGACGGATCATCTCGAATGGCAACGCAAGTCCGCGAATCTTGGTTGTCGCTGGAGATCGCAGGTTGCCTTTTGAGCTGCAAGGATCTGGATTATACTTTTCGCCGCGATTGAGTATTGTCCCCGCGGAGGAATCGAGCGGAGTAATTCATTTCAGTAAGTACGAAATCCATGCAAGCGACCCGGATCAAGGCAATCGTTATTCAATATGGCGGACTGCTGGTAGCGATTGCAGTATTGGTTTTGTTCTTTGGAGCGATGACCAAGAACTTCTTTACTGCGACAACGCTGTTAACGGTAGCCAATACGATTCCGGACATCACCGTAGTTGCCGTTGGAATGACTTTGGTTTTGATTGCCGGTGGAATCGATTTGTCCGTCGGGTCGGTGATGGCTTTCTCGGGATCTTTGTTAGGGGTGCTGTTGTTATCGCATAAGTGGCCTTTGGCTATGGCCGCAGGGGGAGCGGTGTTGCTCGGCGCGGTCTGTGGTGGTCTCAATGGATGGATCAGCGCTTACTTTCGAATTCCAGCGTTCATTGTCACCCTAGGGATGCTAGAAGTTGCTCGCGGCGGTGCGTCTTGGATGACCGATTCGACGACTCAGTATGTAGGAAGTAGTCTGGGTTGGGTATCGGAGCCTTTGCCGGCGATCGGGCTTTCTGTGTCCTTTCTATTGAGCATCATGATTGTCCTTTTGGGGCAGTGGATGTTGCATCGAACGGTGTTGGGTAGGTTGGCAATAGCGGTAGGTACGAACGCTGAGTCGGTACGGATGTCGGGAATTTCGACAACTCCTATCTTGGTTTCGCTTTATTGCATCAGTGGTGCATTGTGCGGTGTTGCAGCGATCATGCAGTCGTCGAAGCTTTCCACGGTCGATCCCAATGCGGGGGTGGGGATGGAGCTATCCGCGATCGCTGCTTGTGTTATCGGTGGAACGAGCCTGCGGGGTGGTCACGGGTCGGTGATCAGCACGTTTTTTGGGGTGCTAGTGATCTCGATCCTTCAGACTGGGCTTGCGCAGATGGGGGTTAGCGATCCGATCAAGAGGATGATTACCGGCGGAGTGATTATCCTTGCGGTGTTGATCGATGCGATGCGGAAACCAGCACGCGATCGATAAAGGACTCGATCTGTTGAAATACCTCTTGCCGGCGTGGCTCCCAATGCATGTCATGGTAGAAGCCCTCCCATGCACGAAACTCGCAGTTGCTATTCGATCGCTTGGAGAACTCTTCACTTGCATCACACGAGGTAATCCGATCCGCAGTGCCGTGCATCAGCAGCAAAGGCTTCGACAACACGTGAGCATTGGCAATTGACCACTCCCCCGCGTCCAACATCGATAGTCCCAACGCGGCCGAAACCCGCTGATGAACCATCGAGTCGTTTTTGTAAGCCGCAACGCCCGCTGGATCACACGTCAGTTCCGAGGGACGGATAGCGGTAGATAACGTTAATGTCGGCCACCACTTTCCTAGCAATTTTGCGACCGTCAACTTCCACGCAGGAGGTGGAAAAGTAGTCCGCAACAACGGGCTTGTTGCAATCCCACCTGCAGCTTTGCTATTTCGACTGAGCAAGTAATGGGCTACTAATCCTCCGCCGAGACTCTGGCCGTAAAAGAAAAACGGAACACCAGGATACTTATTGGCAACGTACGCTTCGACACTGCCAAGATCGTCTACAAGGACTTGAAAATGTGGTAAGGATCCTCCAGTGCGTCCATGCCCTTTTTGATCCCAAGCCAAGACCGTTCCACCGTGCTTCACGAAACTCTCTGCGACATGTTGGTATCGCTGTGCATATTCACCAAGCCCATGGACCACCGCAAGGACGTATCGTGGAGCATTCTCCCCACACCAAAGTCGCGTTACCAAGCCATATTCGCTGGACGTTGGAATAGAGAGATCAAAGGTATGCATGGCAATCCGATCGCCCCGAATGGGCTTTACTCTTTGGCTTGTATCTTGGCCCAAGTATCTTTGAGAGTGACGATCCTATTGAAGACAGGAGATCCGGGTTTCGAATTGACTTCATCGGCACAGAAATACCCGTTGCGTTCGAATTGCACGCGCGTGCCAGGAGGAACTTGAGCGAGTGCCGGTTCGACGACAGCGTGCACGATGGTCTTGCTGTTGGGGTTGATGTTATCGAGGAATGTTTTCCCTTCGGGGGCTTCTTCGGGGGTCTCGGAGAGGAAGAGTCGGTCGTAAAGTCGGACTTCAACACAATGCCCTGTTTTGGCGGCAACCCAGTGGATGGTTCCTTTGACTTTTCGTTCTGCGGCCGGACCCGATCCGCTTTTTGTTTCCGGGTCGTAGGTGCATCGCAGTTCGGTGACTTTTCCACTGGAGTCCTTGATGACTTCTTCGCACTTGATGATGTAAGCGTATCTCAAGCGGACTTCTCCGCCTGGTTTGAGTCTGAAGAACTTCGAAGGAGCGTTTTCCATGAAGTCATCGCGTTCGACGAAGAGAGTTCTGCCGAAAGGAAGCTTGCGAGAACCTGCTTGGGGATCTTCTGGGTTGTTGATTGCTTCGAGTTCTTCGGATTGGTCTTCGGGGTAGTTTGTCAGGGTGACTTTGATCGGGTCGAGGATAGCCATGAACCTCGATACCGTTTTGTTGAGATGTTCTCGAACGGCGTTTTCAAGGACGAGTACATCGATGATCCCATTGAATCTTGCGACACCGATTGTTTCGCAGAAGTTGCGGATTGACTCGGGGGTGTAGCCGCGTCGGCGAAGTCCGCTGATGGTGGGCATACGTGGATCATCCCAGCCTTCGACATGTTTCTCGGTGACGAGTTGCAGGAGCTTGCGTTTGCTCATGACTGTATAGGAAAGGTTCAGTCGAGCGAATTCCATTTGGCGGGGGTGGAAGATTCGCAGGGTGCGGCAGAACCAATCGTAGAGAGGTCGATGGTTTTCGAATTCCAGGGTGCAGATCGAGTGTGTGATGCCTTCGATGGAATCGGATTGGCCGTGTGCCCAGTCGTACATCGGATAGATACACCAACGGTTATCGGTCCGGTGGTGATGAGCGAACATGATTCGGTATAGGACGGGATCACGAAGGTTTAGGTTGGCGGCCCCCATGTCGATTTTGGCTCGCAGGGTGCGGGTTCCTTCGGGGAATTCCCCTTTGCGCATTCGTTCGAACAGGTCGAGGTTTTCCTCGACGGATCGATCGCGGTAGGGGCTGTTTTTACCTGGCTGCGTGAGGGTGCCTCGATATTCGCGCATTTGTTCTGCGTTCAGGTCGCAGACGAAAGCGTGACCTTCTCGGATTAGCTGAAGGGCCCAGTCGTAGAGTTGTTGAAAGTAGTCCGAGGCATAGAGCAGGTTATCCCATTGGAACCCAAGCCATTGCACGTCGCGTTGGATCGAGTCGACGTACTCCTGACTTTCTTTGCTTGGATTCGTATCATCGAACCGGAGGTTGCATTTACCTCCGTAAGTTTGAGCGAGTCCAAAGTTCAAGCAGATACTTTTTGCGTGACCGATATGAAGGTAACCGTTGGGCTCAGGCGGAAAACGGGTCTGGATAGTCTTCCCTTGAAGAACTTCTTTAGCAGCGAAGTCCTTTTCGACTTCTTGCTCGATAAAGTTTTTGTGGGGGTGGTTTCCGTGGTTTTCCGCTGGTTGAGTCACGATGGATTTCAGTGGTCGAGAAAGTAAGAATCGGCGAGCTTAGAAAATGGGCTTAACGCCATATTGCTGGTGGATTTGGTTGCAAAGTTTAGGTTGCAACCTTAGGCCATGAGCAAGTTCACGAAGGTAGTCGACTTCTTCTTGCGTGTCGACATCGATTGTCGCGAGGGAAGCGGCGTAGACGGCGGATTCCATACCGATGGGGACCGACCAAGCGAAGTCGCGGACGCTTGTGGCTGCTGCGAATTCTTTGCGCAAGAACTGGATTGTGGATTCGTTGGTATTACCGATCCGCTCGACGATGGCTTGTTGTTCCTTTGCATCGATCCGGCCGTCGGCTTTGCCGGCGTAGATCATGGCGCGGATGAGAACCGCCATCTGTTCCTGTTCGGCTTGGGATAGCTGTGGAGGCTGTTGGGTCGGTTGCTGTCCGAATATATCGCTCGATGCACCTCCGCGTCCTGGATTGCTTGGAGCGGGGCGAGAAGTGGGAGCTGGCTGGGATTGAGGTGCTTGGCGGGTCTGGGGGGCGGATCGTCCAACACCGAGCATGTCTTCGAGTTCTGATTCGGAGGGGACTTTGCTACCGCTCGATCCGCCGCGACCTTCTTTGAGAACTCCTGGGAATTGCACCCCATCGGAGCTTCCTCGGCCGCCGGCTGGGCTACCGCCGAGGATATCTTTGAGAATATCGGGACCTGGGTTTCCTCGGCGTTGGCCACCACTTTGTTGTTGGGCTGCTCCGGCGTTGAGGATTTCCGTAAGAATATCGAATGGATTCATGTCAAGTTTCCTGGGAAAAGGGGGAGTCAAAACGAGATTAGGAATATACCAAAGCCCAAAGTGTGCGTCTTGGACGAAGGTTAGGAATTCGAGAGTTTCTTGTATCGGAAACGCTGAGGTTCATCGGCGGAGATTCCCAAGCGTTCGCGGCGTTGTTGTTCGTAAGTGTCGAAGTTTCCTTCGCACCAGTGGACGTATCCATCCCCTTCGAAGGCGAGGATATGGGTTGCGATTCGGTCGAGGAACCAGCGGTCGTGGGTGATCACGACGACGCAGCCCGCGAAATTGAGGATGGCTTCTTCAAGGGCGCGTAAGGTATCGACATCCAAGTCGTTGGTCGGTTCGTCGAGGAGCAAAACGTTGCATCCGCGTCGCAAAAGCTTTGCGAGGTGGACACGATTGCGTTCCCCACCGGAGAGGACTCCAACTTTTTTCTCTTGGTCGGTTCCTTTGAAATTAAATTTCGAGACATAAGCTCGTGAGTTCATCCGTTTGCCACCCATGTCGAGCCAATCGAGCCCACCGGAGATCTCTTGATAGAGGGTGTTTTCGGGACTTAGGGAGTCGCGGGATTGGTCGACGTACCCAAGTTCGACGGTATCGCCGACTCGAATCGTTCCGCTGTCTGGTTTGTCTTGGCCGATCATCATCCGGAACAAGGTGGTTTTACCGGCCCCGTTTGGACCGATGATGCCGACGATACCGCCCGCGGGGAGTCGGAAGTTAAGTTTATCGATGAGGACTTTGTCACCGTAGGACTTGTTCAAATCATTGGCTTCTACGACGACTTCACCAAGATGCTTCCCGGGTGGGATTTGGATTTCGAGTTCTTCTGGTCGTTCCTCGAATTGCTGTGCGGCGAGTTGTTCGTAGGCGCTGATACGCGCCTTGTTCTTCGCTTGGCGTGCTCGTGGGGACATGCGGATCCATTCGAGTTCTCGGTCGAGGGTTTTCTGTCTTGCTGCAGCGGACTTCTGTTCGATTTGTAGTCGTTTCTGTTTTTGTTCCAGCCAAGCCGTGTAGTTACCTTCGAAGGGGAAACCTGATCCGCGATCGAGTTCAAGGATCCATTGAGCGACATTATCGAGGAAGTATCGATCGTGGGTGACGGCCACGACGGTTCCTGGATATTGGGCGAGGTGTTGTTCAAGCCAGTTGATGGCTTCGGCGTCAAGGTGGTTCGTCGGTTCGTCGAGGAGCAGAAGATCAGGTTGTTCGAGCAGTAGTTTGCAGAGAGCAACGCGGCGTCGTTCGCCACCGGAGAGTTTGGTGACATCTGCATCTCCTGGGGGCAAGTTCATCACGGCCATGGAGTGTTCGATTTGGCGATCGATTTCCCAGAGGTTTTGGGCGTCGATGATGTCTTGTAGTTTCGCCATTTCGTCGCAGAGTTTCTGCATCTGTTTATCGTCGGTGACTTCCCCGAGCAGATTCGAAATCTCGTTGAATCGATCGAGCACCTTTCGCTTCGGCGCAACGGCTTGTTCGACGTTTTCTTGGACGTTCTTCTCTGGATCAAGCTGTGGTTCTTGGGAGAGATAACCTGCGGTGAACCCGTTTGCTAGTCTTGCGACTCCATCGAAGTTCTTATCGATACCGGCCATGATTCGCAGGAGTGTACTTTTTCCGGCGCCGTTGGAGCCCAGGACGCCGATTTTTGCGCCGGGGTAGAACGCAAGCCAGATGTCTTTAAGGACTTCTTTTTGGCCGTGGCGTTTGGTGAGGTTTTCAATTTGGTAGATGTATTGTCGGCTCATAAAATTGGATTATTCCCATTCGATGGTTGCGGGAGGTTTGGAGCTGATGTCGTAGCAGACGCGGTTGATCCCACGAACTTCGTTGATGATACGTGTGGAGACACGAGCGAGGAGGTCGTAAGGGAGTCTGCTCCAGTCGGCGGTCATGAAATCGTCGGTGTTGACACATCGCACGGCTGCTACATTTTCGTAAGTACGGGCGTCCCCCATCACGCCGACACTTTGGGATTCCAGAAGTACGACGAAGGCTTGGGAAGTCTCCCGGTAGAGGTTTGCGTTTCGGATTTCGGCGATGAGGATTTCATCGGCTTCGCGAAGCACATCGAGCTTTGCGCGGGTGACATCACCGAGGCATCGGACAGCGAGACCTGGACCTGGGAAGGGGTGTCGCCAGACGAGGTGGTCTGGCAATCCGAGTTCGAGGCCAAGCTTTCGGACTTCGTCTTTGAACAGATCTCGCAGAGGTTCTACCAGATCGAACCCGAGTTGTTCGGGTAGTCCGCCGACGTTGTGATGGAGTTTGATAGTGGCCGCGGGGCCATCGGGAGCGGCGCCACTTTCAATCACATCGGGATAAAGGGTGCCTTGCGCAAGGTACTTTGCCCCGTTGATCTTGAGCGCCTCTTCTTTAAAGCATTCGATGAAGGCATGCCCGATGCGGCGGCGTTTCTCTTGAGGGTCGCGGATACCGCTGAGTGTACCGAGAAAGCGTTCTTCGGCGTTGACGACGCGCAAGTCGGCTTTGAAGTGTTCGGTGAATTCGCTGATGACGGCGGTCTGTTCGTCTTTTCGTAGCAAACCGTTATCGATCAGGATGCAGGTCAGTTGAGGACCGATGGCTTTGGTCAGCAATGCGGCGGTAACCGACGAGTCTACCCCACCGGAGAGACCGCAGATGACGCGATCGGAGCCTATTTTCTGACGAAGGTTTTGGATTGTCTGCTCGGCGAAGTTCGCCAAATGCCAGAGGCCTTGGCAACCTGCAACGTTGTAGAGGAAGTTATGGATGAGGGTTCCGCCGAGGGCGGTGTGGGAGACTTCTGGATGGAACTGCAATCCGTAGATCCGTCGTTTTGTGTGACGAACCGCAGCGAATGGGCAAGTGCTGGTACCCGCCAAAGCTTCGAAGCCTTCGGGTAGCTGTTGGACTTGGTCGCCGTGGCTCATCCAGACATCGATTTCCGAGGGGAAGCCAGCAAAGAGCTTTTCTTGGTTTTTGATCTCAAGTCGCGATCGTCCGTATTCACGCGATGGACATGCTTGGACATTCCCGCCAAGGGAGTGAGCGGTCAGTTGCATGCCGTAGCAAATACCGAGGATGGGAATGTCGAGATCGAAGAGTTTTGGGTCGCACTTCGGCGCGTTGGTATCGTAGACGCTCGAAGGTCCGCCCGAAAGGATGATCGCGATCGGTTTGCGGGCGAGAATTTTCTCGACCGATATGTCGTGTCGGACGATTTCGCAGTAGACGTTTTGGTCGCGGACCCGTCGTGCGATAAGTTGTGCGAACTGGGAGCCGAAGTCGAGGACGAGTACTCGTTCGGTTTGGAGCGAATCGATAGGTTCGGTCATGCCAAGTCAGGGGTTAGGTCACCGTGTTGAAAAACGCAGAAGTATAGCGATTTTCGCTTCGGCGACTACGTGCGGGGAGGTTTCGGTGGGGGAAACTTCGAGGGAGTGTTCAGCAAGTCTAGTGTTTCGCAAGTATCAAGAGTGTTTTGCAAGTATCAAGAGAGGCTCACGAACTACTGGGCTTGCCTTGTAAGGTCATCAGCAAGCGTTTTGCGTGGGTTGATATATCGATTTCGGAGATGAGGTCCGGGGCCGCTTGCGATTTGCGACCCAAGCCAAGCAGGGTCTCCTTGAGACGATCTCGGAGGGCGTCAGGTGAAGCATGGGCGTATAATGCTCCGTTGCTTTGGGGTGAATGTTGCGTAATACGGCGGTGCAATTCAGGGAAAGCGCCATGGTCGGGCATAACGTATGGCAAACCGCAGGCGACGGCTTCTAAGAGATAGATTCCTTTGGGATCGGCGTAGGTGGTTGGGACGCAGAACAGATCGAGGGAATTTAGAAAGTCGATTTTTTGTCGGCGGCTGACGCTTCCGAGCATGTGATACTGATTCTCAAGGCCGGCGGCTTTGAGTTTTGTTTGTTGTTCTTTCAAGTAGGGGGCATGTTGGGGGCCGGCCCAGCCTGCGACATGTAGTTTTAAGCGATCCCACTTGCCGGTTTTTCGAAGGGCTATAAAGGCATCGACAAGTTGGTGGAGTCCTTTCTCCGGTGCCAGTCGCGCGAGGTAACCGAGACGGATTTCTTTTGAGTTACCGCTATTCGAGGGAGTCGATTGTGGGTCAGGCAAGAAGTCGTCGGTTTCGACGCCGAGTGGAACGATAAACAGCTTGTTGGGGGGGATATTGAGGAGTTCAGACATTCGCGAAGCGTAATCTTCGGAGTGGCAGATGAACCCTTGGACGCTCGGTACAAGGGTTTTCATTTTGGCGATCGCTTCCTCGCGATAGGCTTGCGGGAGGGAGTCAAGAAAAATGTCGTCGCCTTGAAGAGTGACCCAAACGTCTGCGTTGCGGCGAAGTTCGGAGATTGCTCCTCCGATGAGCAGGTTGGTTAGGATAATCGCATCGGGTCGTACATCCATTTTTAGCCAGCGAAGCAACTCGTCGAATTCCTGTTGCTGGTTTCCTTCGACACCTTGGAGCATCGATACGGTTAGTTCGCCGAGGAAACTTGGAGAGGTTTTGCCAGCGTTGCGCGTAAGCTGTCGGATCAGCCAAGGTTGGTTTAGAAGGTTCTCGATCCACTTGGGCGGATTGCGGAAGAACTTGAGTTTTTGGGCTAGGAAAACATTGATGCCCCCGAGGAAGACTTTGCCGACGCTGACGTCTTCCACGTCGGTTTTGATCGGGGTATAGACGGGCATCAGGACGCAATCGTGTCCGGCTTCTAGCAATTCTTTGGCGATTGCGTTGTCGTTCATGCATGAGCCGCAGTACATGCCAGCGGCTCCGGCGGTTAGGTAAGCAATTCTCATAAAGGGATCGGCAGTAGGCTTTTGAATGACGGTTCGCCGCCCGTTCGCTTGCGGGTTGGCCAGTGAGGGGCGGCGTTCAGTGACCCGCTGGGCTTGGGGGCGAGCGAAAGGGGTGGGGGGCGGGCAACGGGCGAATGGTAAACGACTTTGACGATTATACCTATTCGGCAAAGCGTGCGTTGGGAAATGTGAAGATAGCGAAGAAGTTCGATGGTGTGATCGGAAGAACTGTCGAAGCCCTCCTACGCGTTAAGATTTACGTAAGTTCCTATCTGGGTTCAATTTTGGAAAAAAGCATTCGGCGGTTCAAGGCTTTTTGATTGCTTGCCGATAGTTTCCCTCGTCATCGCATCTTACCAAGTTTCAACCTGCTGACGGATGGCCCGCAAGGGCGGGCAGGATGAGTGGTGAGATGGAATGCGAAATTGTCGGTGACCCAGAACTGATCGGGTCTATGGAAGACTCGGCCGACAACCATCGCGATTCGAATTCAGTGCTTTGAGCCGTGCTCGGAGCGTTGAAGATTGAGGCGAATGAAGACATGGGTGGCGAAAGTCCAAGTACGGAAGGGCTTAGCCAATGGAAGTGGGGCTTACGAAGTCACACGGGCGATCTCAACGCGATCGCTCAATAGCCGCGCCAGTAGAGGGCGATTTCGGCGGCGACTTCGTGCGCCGAAATCGGTCTCAACTCCGCCATGTCGACGTACGCTTGCGATGGTCAGTGACCCAATGTACAAAGGGAGAATTGGTTCGATGAAGTGGAACATGATTGTTGGCTCGATGGTTTTAGGTGCTACCCTCTGCGGACAAAGCTTCGGTGGCGATCTGATTCATCGTCTTATGGGTGGTCGTGGTGTTGGTGCTTCTAGCTCCTGCTGCGATACCTCGGTTGTAGATCCAAGCTGCGGAGCTGAACAAGCTGGTTGTGGCGCTGGTCCAAGCTGCGGAGCCGAAATGGCTGGTTGCGGTGCAGGTCCAAGCTGCGGAGCAGAAATCGCTGCTCCTTCTTGTGATCCTTGTGCAGGTAACGGCGGAATCGGTGGAAACATCGGTCCAAGCTGTGGCGTTGAAACCGCTGCTTGCCGTCCTGTAGTTGTTCGCACACCAGTTTTGGATGGCCTCAAGGGTTTGAAGTGCAAGCTTGCTGCTGCACATGCAAACAAGATGGCTCGCTTGCACGCTGCTAAGGCTAATCTTCATGCGAAGTTGGCTGCTAAGCACGCTGCATTGTCCACCCCAGCATGCGTCACCACAGCTCCAAGCTGCGGTGCTGAACAAGCTGGTTGTGGAGCAGGTCCAAGCTGCGGCGCTGAAATCGCTGCTCCAGCTTGTGGCCTTGGCAACGGCATCGGCAACGGCCCAAGCTGTGGCGCTGAAATCGCTGCTTGCGATCCTTGTGCAGGCAACGGCGCAGTAGCCGGTGGCTGTGACAGCGGATGCGGATTGAAGAAGCGTCATGGCGGCTTGCTCGGCAAGTTGTTTGCTAAGAAGTCGGCTTCGGCTTGCGATACCGGTGCATGTGACGGAGCTCCTGCAGGATGCACTTCCTGCGGAAGCACCCCAGTTGCTGCTCCAGTTGCAACCCCAGCACCAGTGGTTGATCCACATGCTTACCTGAACACCAATCGCGGTATCATTCAAGCTAGCAGCACCCGCGTTCGCTAATTGCGAACACGATTGCTAGGGTTAAGATACAAGCGACTAAAATCGGCCTGCCAGAAATGGTGGGCCGATTTTTTTTCATGGGTACTAATCGGTCTCGCAGGGCCGTTGTCTTGTTGGGCCTTTGTCTTGTTGGGCCGCTGTTTCGATTGCTGGCTCTGTCGCTTACTCGACAAGCGCCCGCATGGCTCGAGCATAAGCGATCGGTGCAAATAACAGCAGAGGAGCCCAAGCCGCGAATGAGGGGCTGATCCAAACGCTCGACGAACCGAGAACTCCCAACCCTGTATTGACCGCATAGAAGATTCCGAAGGTGATCAAGCAGGCGATCGAGAGTTGAATGACATTGCGATTTCGAGTAGTCAAAACGAACGGCAGTCCCAAAAGCAATTGAGTCAAATCCAGCCACGGTTGCACGAAGCGGCGATGGATCAGCAATTTCAAGTCATCACCGTAGTATTCGCTTTGATGTTTCAGACGCCAAAGCAGATCCGTTGTGGATGCGAACTGTTTGGCAGTTCCTCCTCGCAGCATATCGAACTCGACCAGACTAGGAAGAAAACATTCTGTCGGTTTCAACCATGGAGTATCCGACGGGAGACGGATGTAGTCGATCCCTTCGAATTGAATAGAACCTTTGAGCAACAAGTCCTTGTCTAGTACCCCTTCGACAAGATATCCAGAACCGTGCTCCTCGGTCGCTTCCAAGTACCGTGCGTTCTCGCCGTTGATCTGAGTTGCCAATTTCGAAGCTGGGCCGAACAGACGGAAAACGGGACCTTGGATCGACTGCGTATTGTTCACCAAGTTCCGACCGGCGATCAGCATCCCCTGCTCTCGATCCTCGGTGGGGCGAATCGGCAAGATCCGCTCCGTTCCTTGCAGGTCCTGAGGTTTCTTCGTCAATATGTGACTCCATTGGGGGATCCAAAGCTCTCGGACCGCAACCCCGAGAACGATCGCCATCAGGCTCAAACATAGCAGTACTCGCAGAATGCGGGCTTTGCTGATCCCGGCTGCTAGCATTGCTGTCAATTCGTTGGTTCGGTAAAGCCATGCGATCACAAAGAGCATTGCAAGAAGGGTCAGCAATCCGCAGGTTTGATCGTAAATATTGAGCATTACTGGCCCAAAGTACTCGGCGAGGGCAAGCAGTAAGTTGCCTCGGATTTTTCCATATTGGATGAATTCGTCGAGGTTCGTAAAGATCTGGGCAACCATCAGCAGCCCGGCAAGCGTCAGAAAGCAAACCAGAAATACGCGGATATAGAGAAATGCCAAGTACCTGTCGATGCGGGTCATTGTGGCAGTTTAGGGAATTCGGGGCCCTTGTGACAATCCCGGTTCTGCCCCCCTGCTTTGCTACCCCCCGCTCTGCTGTCCCTTGCTTGAGGCCCCTGCTTCAGGCCCCGTGTTCTGTAACCTAGTCTGTGATCTAGTCTGCAACCTAGTCTGCAACCTAGACTGCAACCTAGACTGCAACCTAGACCGGCGATTGATCTCTAGGCGGGCGATTGATCGGCAATTTTCTTGTTTGTGCAAATCAAACGCGGTTTCAAACCCTAATATGGCTCAATCAGACTTTTGATGATTGCGTTGGGGGGCAAACGTGGTAGTTTGCAAAGGGTGCCCTGCGTGAAGAACCACCCAACAGGTGATTCAGCAACCTTCTCCTGCCTGAAACGCATGCGGACTTTGCTCCTCACAACCCGTCGACCGTAATTGTAGAAGATACTCTTCGACAAACTGCCGCAGCAGGCTTGCTCTCTGTCAAGGAGTTGATCATGGCGGAAGTTTCTTCCAAGACGCCGCGTTACGTGCTGCGACAAGGGCTGCAACTAGCTAGCCCCTCTCTCTCGAAAAGTCAGGCGTCTTTAGCTAATGCAGAGGTTGCCGATCCTAGAACAAGTGCAGTCGATCAAGCAGTTGTCTTCGGCTTCACCGATAAGCCTCAATACGATCTCTTTCTCAAGGGTGATACCAAGCATCTGACTCCCTATCCATTGGTGAAACGCTTTTTGATGGATCAAATCGATCAAGTGGATCACCGAACTGGGAGCAAGCTGTTGGTACTCGACGCAGTCGAACCCAATCAGCAGGTGATGCAAGCGACGACGTTTGAAGCGGTTTTGAAATCGTTGCAGGACGATCAGCACGATGTACCGATCACCCATCGGCTCATTCGCGATGAAGTTGATGACGCAAGTTGTCAGTATCGGATCGAATGCTCTGTTGCCATCGACTGAACTTCACTTTCAAGAATCGACGCCCGTTCCATGCCAATTCCAAGTTTAAAGAAGATCGCATTCATCGGTAACTATCCACCGAGGAAGTGTGGTATCGCCACCTTTACGCATGATTTACACGGAGCGGTGGCGAAATCGACTTCTGCACAGTGCTTCGTCATTGCGATCAACAACATTGTCGAGGGCTATGATTACGGCAAGGAGGTTCAGGTCAGGATTGTCGAGCAGGAACTTGATGATTACCTCACAACTGCAGACTATTTGAATTTTAACAACATCGATGTTGTCTCGTTGCAGCATGAGTTCGGGATCTACGGTGGGCCGAGTGGAAGCCACATACTAGCTCTCTTGCGCGATCTGAAAATGCCGGTTGTGACCACGTTGCACACAGTTCTTTCGAATCCAAGTTCGCTCCAACGCTCGATTATGACGGAGTTGATCACGCTTTCGACTCGACTGATTGTCATGACTGAACGCAGTCGCAAGACGCTTGAGAGCACGTACGGGGTTCCCTCCGACCAGATCGATTTGATTGCGCACGGAATACCCGATGTGCCGGATACACCTCAGCAAGTCTTGAAAGAGCAGTTCAATGTTCAGGGCAAGCAAGTCGCATTGACCTTCGGTTTGTTATCGCCGGGTAAAGGGATTGAATTTGTATTGCGTGCCATTCCGGAGATCGTCAAACAGTTTCCGGATTTCATTTATTTGATTCTCGGTGCGACGCACCCGACGTTGATTCGCGAACAGGGGGAACGGTACCGCATCAGCCTTGAACGCCTCGCGATCGAATTGGGAATCGAAAAACATGTTAGCTTCTACAACCGTTTTGTTTCCTTGGAAGAACTCACTGAGTTCATCGGTGCTGCTGATCTATACATCACTCCGTACTTGAATGAGGAGCAAGCTGTTTCAGGGACGTTAGCCTATGCATTTGGGTGCGGTCAGGCCGTGATCTCCACACCTTATTGGCATGCTCAGGAATTGCTCGGCGAAGGCAGAGGGGTTTTGGTCCCTTTCGGTGATTCGGGGGCAATAGGGAGAGAAATCACTGGGCTTTTGCACGATGACGTACGCCGCAATGCCATGCGGCATCAAGCTTACCAGCTTGGACGAGAGATGACTTGGGATCGGGTGTCGCAGACGTACCTTGCATCGTTTCTACAATCGCGAGAGCAACGTCGCTTGGAAGGGAACACATGGGGAGTGCGAACGTTGGAAAGCCAACCGCTCGCACTCCCGAACCTTCAGCTTGAGCACTTGAAGAACTTAAGTGATTCCACAGGCATTGTGCAACACGCTATCTACTCGGTCCCGGATCATACCCATGGTTACTGTACCGATGACAACGCGAGAGCTTTGATTCTCGCGGTCCATCTCGAGGAAAGTGGCTATGATCCCGAGATCGTCAACTCCTTAGCTTCTCGCTACGCAGCGTTTACGAACGGAGCCTACAACGAATCGATTGGACGATTTCGCAATTTCATGAGTTTCGATCGAAGGTGGCTAGAGGAAGGAGGTTCTGAAGATGCGCAAGGCCGCGCTCTGTGGGCCATCGGGACATGCGTGGGACGATCGCGACGTTCGGGTTTGGCCGCTTGGGCGCTAGGGCTCTTTCCCCGAGCGCTGCGCGCTTGTGAATCGACCGAATCACCCCGAACTTGGGCTTTTGCAATTCTTGGGATTCATGAATATCTCAGACGCTACAGCGGAGACCGGCATGCTCTTGAACTCAGTCAGTCGTTCACCGACCGACTCTTGAGACTCTACCAAGACACTGCCAAGGACAGTTGGCCTTGGTTTGAAGCCGAGGCGACTTATGAGAACGCAAGGTTACCCCAAGCGTTGATCACGCATGGGAGATGGACAGGGAACACACAAGCAATGAACGTGGGGATTCAAACGCTGCGGTGGCTTTGCGATCATCAACGCTCCCCGCAGAAGCGATTCCGACCGATCGGATCGAACGGTTTTAGTCGCGAAGGAGAAGAAGCAGCGAGATTTGATCAGCAGCCTATCGAAGCACACGGAATGGTATCGGCGGCGATCGAAGCTTATTCAGCAAGCGGAGATCGATTTTGGAATGACCAAGCGCATTTAGCCTTTGATTGGTTTCTCGGTCGCAATGACATCGGCCAGCCAGTCTATGACGCATCGACCGGTGGATGCTTTGACGGACTGATGGAAAACAAACTCAATGAGAACCAAGGTGCGGAATCGACTTTAGCTTTTCTGCTTTCTTTGGTAGCGATGCGAACGTTGAATACCACCATTCGAACTACCTCTAGCATGCACGACCTACCGTAAACGCCCCTTTGCCGGCGAATCATCTCTAATCCAAAGCGAATCAATGCAGATTAACCGTACAGGGATCGTACTTTCTCCCAATAAGAACCGAGTGGTCCTGCGGGCTTTCCAGCCACCGGGCGATGAGCGTATTCTTCGAGTGATCGCTCGTGTTTGCACTCTTGCGGAGGACGAAGTTGATCAACAGGTTGCGCAAGTCTTAAAGGATTTTCACGATCGACATCAGACTCCGAAACGGTTCTTCGAACAACGTTTCGAATCGCTGCGCAAGTATATGCTCACAGATATACCGTTGAGCGAAAATCGTCGATTGCTCATCGGTGCGTACTTCACCCAAGAATACGCTCTTGAGTCCGCCGCTTTGTTTAACCCATCAATCGTTCCGCATCCGGATCAGTCGAATCTTTCCGCCGGTGAACTACGGTTCGTGATGAGTCTACGGGCTGTCGGAGAAGGGCATATTTCATCCATTGTGTTTCGAAGCGGAGTCATTCGCAATGACTTGCAGATCAAGGTCGATGAACCGAGCTGTTATGTCACTACCCCACGCTTGGTACCCGATTCAAGGTACGATAATGATTTGTTTCACCGAAAACTTGTGGAACTTGGTCTCAGTACTCCGTTCGTGAACGAAGTGCTCGGTGGATTACCCGAATCCTTCACACTCGGCGAGCTCGAGTCGCAACTTAAAAAGACTTATCGCGAGCATCGTTCGGATCGCGATGAGTTATCACAGGTAGCAGAGCAAGTCATCATGTTGGCAAAGTCCAACTATGAGCTTCAGTACACCACCAATCAGATGCTCTCTGAGCGGCTGATTTTTCCGTTAAGCCCGACTGAGAGCAACGGGATCGAAGACGCTCGCTTCGTCCAATTTCGAGGGGAAAACGGTGCGAGTCGTTACTACGCGACGTACAGTGCATTTGACGGACGTATGGTACTACCACAACTCCTCGAGACCACCGATTTTCTTCGTTTCAAGTTACACACGCTCAACGGTCCTGCCATAGCAAACAAAGGGATGGCTCTTTTTCCAAGAAAGATCAACGGGCAATTCGCGATGCTTGGTCGCCAAGATGGCGAGAACCTCTTTTTGATGTACTCCGACAAGATCTATTTTTGGCATACCCGTGAGATGATCGTTAAACCGACAAACCCCTGGGAGTACGTCCAAATGGGAAACTGCGGATCTCCGTTGGAAGTCGAAGCGGGATGGATCGTCTTGACGCACGGAGTGGGCCCGATGCGAAAATACTGTATCGGAGCATTACTGCTCGATCGCCACGACCCATCAAAGGTTCTTGCTCGACTTCATGAACCGATGATTGTGCCCAACGAGTTGGAACGTGAAGGCTATGTTCCAAATGTTGTCTATTCTTGTGGAGCGATCATCCATCGAGATCACTTGGTGATCCCCTACGCGATGTCGGACTACGCTACTACCTTTGCGACCGTTAATCTCGCCGAATTGCTATCTGCGATGAAGTAAAGTTGCTTGGTGGGTTGACTTACACGGCGGGGTGACTTAGTGGGCGGGTAAAAATTCAAGAATGCACTGAGCGTAGAGTCGGTGACCGAAATCGTTCGGATGATTCAGTCCGTTTCCGGTGTAGTCAAGTTCATGCTTGCGTTCCGACATGATCTCCCAAACTCGAGTTACGTCGGCGATGGCTTCGTGTGAGGTGGCATCGGGCAATGAATCTCGCAAGGCTTTTTGGTAAGCGTAGAACATATCGCGCGGGGTATGAATCCATTCGCGATTTCCGAGCATGGTGGTGACCCACAGAATCTCGACCTCAGGCACTAGCGTTTTTGCTCTTTGCCGGATCTTGTCCGCTTGGTCTACGAACCATTTTGGATCGCGGCGACCGACGTCGTTCATACCGTAAGCGACTATGAGCAAATCGGGTTTGGATTCCAGAAGTCGTTCGAGGTCTTCCACGCCGTTGGCGATACTCCATCCCGCGACGGAGCGATTGACCAAGCTGATTTCGGCCCCAAAGTCGTGACGCAACTGGGCGGCGAGAAGGTCCGGATAACCAGGTTGATTCGGTGGGGTTGCAGTTGTTGCTGAAGCATCGAGTCCTGTGGAGATACTATCCCCGCTGACAGCGATCACAAGTTTGGATTTCTGTCGAAGTTTTTCAAGGGATTTCGGGAAGTGGATTTCCGTTTTGACGTCGCCGGACTCGACGGGATTTGCTCGCCGATACGTGATTTCAATGTTGCGTTCATGAAACCACTTTCCCGGGGCGTAGAGCAAGTTCTGATCGGGGTTGCTCGCCCTGTGTTTGTAGCTGTTTGGTGCTGAACTGGGGGGAAAGAGCTGGTCGGTTTGGATGGTCTCACAGGGAAGTGGGCCAACCCATTGAATTGTCGAATTGGCTGCGTCGAGTTTCCAATCGATACCCTCTTGAAACACTTTGCCGCTCATCGCTGTTCGCAGTTCGATGATTTCTGAAGCGGGGAACGCCAAGCGTGCGGTAGGTACCCCTTGACCATCTTGCAATAAGATGGAGCTTTCACGATGCACGATGGAGGATTTCCAAGCGGGGGTGCGAAGGTGCATCGCGTTTAGAATTTCGGCTGAGAATTGGGCTGGGACATCGGCTCGGGTATCGGCTGGATTTTGGGCGAAAGCGACAGATTCAACCGTTGCAAGCAGCAAGCAAACCAGACTCCAAGCCTGCCAAGAGATGTTGGTCGATTTAAACTGATGGAAGGTCTGCATAATTAGAAATGAAAAAAGGAATGGTGATGGGGAAAGGGTGTGTGCGTGCAACTTCGCGCAGGTGAATATCCTATACTAAATTGGATGTTGGAACCTGTGACCGGTGATGGAAACCGTGAGTTAGAAAGAATCGAGAGGAACCCAATGCGAAGCTACCAACTCTTCAACCACACATCCCGAAACCCTGACGCATCAACGCGACGATTGTTTTTGCAAAGGGCTTCTGCTGTTGCGTTGCTACCGATTGCGGGACGATCGATGGGTGCGACGGAAGTGAAACACAAAGTCGCGTTGATCGGATGTGGAGGTAGAGCGGGTACTCACCGGGATGAATTCAAGAAGATCGCTGAAATTGCTTGGGTCTGCGACCCCGATAAACAACGACTTGCGCAATTTGAAAAAGAAACAGGTGCGAAGGGTACGACCGATTTGCGACGGATTCTCGACGATAAAGAGGTTCAAGCCGTTGTGATTTCGACTCCTGATCACTGGCACGCACCGGCAGCTATCATGGCTTGTAATGCGGGGAAGCATGTCTACGTGGAGAAGCCTTGCAGTCACAACTTTGTCGAAGGGGCAAAACTGTTAGAAGCAGCCAGGAGGAACAACGTCGTCGTGCAGCATGGGACGCAGAGCCGCAGTAATCGGCTTGTCGTCGACGCGATTCAGATGATCAAGGAGGGTGCTATTGGTGATGTGTTGATGGCTAAGGCTTGGAATGTGCAACGTCGAGCCAACATTGGCAAATCGGTACCTTCTGCGGTACCCGATCATGTCGACTACGACACATGGGTCGGTCCAGCAAGTTTCATCCCGTACCAGGAGAACCGCTTTCATTATGCTTGGCATTGGTGGCATAATTTCGGAACTGGCGATATTGGCAACGATGGAGCGCACGAGATCGATATTGCACGGTGGGGGTTGGGGGTCGAAGGATTCCCCACATCAGCAGCTGCGATCGGTGGCAAGTATTACTTTGACGACGATCAGCAGTTTCCCGATCATGCCACTTGTGTGTTTGAATGGCCTGGAGATGGACAAGTCGGCCATCGACGCCAATTGATGTTTGAAATGCGTATTTGGTCCAAGAACTATCCTTACAACTGCGACTGCGGTATTGAGTTTCACGGCACTCGCGGCATGCTGATGGTCAGTAAACGCGGTAAGCTGATGCTGTGGTCTGAAGACAACAAAATTGTCGAGGATCCGAAGCCCAAGGAAGTCATCGCGTTGCCGGAGAGTCATCAAGCCGATTTCTTGCAATCCATCGAGAGCGGCAAGAGGCCTTCCGCAGATATCGAAATTGGGCATCATTCCACAGCTTTGATTCATTTAGCCAATATCGCAGTGCGCACCGGTGTTCAATTAGCATTCGACCCGACCACGCAAACGATTACGAATGATGCGAAAGCCAATGCCATGTTGGGTAGGGCTTATCGCGACCAGGGGCATTGGTCGATACCCCGCTAGCTTGCCGGTTGCATTCATAAGAACATCCCCGGTGATTAGAAGAACGAAAACACCAATAAACGAGAGAATATGAAGATCACCAAAATCGAGACGCTTGTTTGCCATGCTCGCATGCGTAATTGGGTTTTTGTCAAAGTCATCACCGACCAACCGGGGCTCTTTGGTTGGGGCGAAGCGACGTTGGAGTGGCATACGCGAGGTGTTGTAGGAGCGATTGAGGATCTGTCCCAATTGTTGATTGGTCAAGATCCGGCGAGGGTAGAGCATCTATGGCAGATGATGTGGAGGCAGCATTTCTGGCATGGCAGTGGAATCGTCCGTTCGACAGCCATCGCTGGGATCGACATTGCGCTTTGGGATATTCTTGGCAAGGTGCACGGAGTGCCTTGCCATCAATTGTGGGGTGGAAAGGTTCGGGACTACATCCGATTGTACTGCCATCTAGGTGGTGGGGACATGAAGAGTTTCTACGAGACGCCGGTCGACAATGCCAAGCGGTTCGGGGAGCTTGCGCTCCAAGCAGTCTCGGAGGGGTTTAGCGCATTCAAGTCGATGGCGGTTCCGCCGACGATGCCGGTGGAGGGTTTGAAACCACTCAAGGGAGCGGAAGCTTGTGTAGCAGCGATGCGAGAGGCGGTGGGGGATTCGGTGGACATCATGGTGGATTGTCATGCTCGTCCATCTCCGGCGATGGGAATGCAGTTTGCCAAGGTACTGGAACCTTTTGGATTGTATTTCCTTGAGGAGCCTTGTTGGCCTGAGAGCATTGAGGGGCTTGCTGCAATCAATGCAGCGGTAAGTACTCCGATAGCAACCGGGGAGCGGATGACACACTTGGCTGCGTTTCGCGATTTGTTTGCGGCGCGGGGTTGTGAGATTTGCCAATTGGATCTGACGCATTGCGGTGGGTTCACCGAAGCACGTCGTGTGGCTGCTTTGGCGGATGCTTACCGCATTGCATTAGCGCCTCATGATCCCCAAGGACCGGTCAGCACAGCCGCATCGATTGAGTTTGGATTCTCCCAGCCAAGCTACATTATTTGCGAATCGGTGCACAATGATGTTCCGTGGAGAGATGATGTAGTGCAGGAAGGTTATGTAGTAGATAAGTCGACGCGCACAGTAACACCGAATACAAAACCGGGACTTGGGGTTACCATCGACGAGGAAGCGGTGCGCAAGCATCCGTTTGAGCAAGAGGTTTTGCAGCGCGTATTTTATGCCGATGGTGGCGTGGGTGATTGGTAGGCAGAGGTGATTGGTAGACAGAAGTGATTGGTTTACAGAGGTGATTGGCAGACAGAGAAGAGCAGCACAATGAGCATCGAAACTACGGCAGGAACGCATTCAGAAGATTCAGGCAACAAGCCGCTATTGCGCGGTGTGCTTCCGGTTTTGCATACACCCTTTCGTGAAGATGGTGAAATCGACGTCGAGGTTCTTGAGAAAGAAATCGATTGGGCTTTTGAAACGCAAGCTGACGGGGTGGTTGTAGCGATGGTCAGCGAGACGCTGCGACTTGGCTATCATGGCCGCCGAGAGTTAGCGACTCATGTTTGCCGAGCGGTGCGAGGTCGGGGAACAAGTGTGATCAGTGTGGGGGCAGAGAGCATCCGCGAGGCCATCGATTTTGCTCAGCATGCACAGGGATTGGGCGCCGATGCTGTGATGGCGATTCCTCCCGTAGCGACTTCTCTCAGCGGCGACATGACGGTGGAGTATTTCGGCGCGATTGCTCGATCGATTTCCATTCCCTTGGTGGTGCAGGATGCGTCGAGTTACGTCGGTGCGGCGATTGACTTGAGTGTTTACCTGCGATTGCTCAGCGAGTTTGGCGAGCATCGAATTTTCTTCAAACCCGAAGCGAGCCCGCTTGGCCCGAACTTGTCGAAGCTCCGCGATGGAAGTTTGGGGAAGGCCCGGATTTTTGAAGGTTCCGGGGGGATTAACCTCGTCGACTGCTATCGTCGCGGGATCGTCGGGACGATGCCCGGAACCGATCTGCTCGATGGGATAGTTGCCTTGTGGCGAGCGTTGCAAGCGGGCGATGAGTCGCGGATCTATCGCTTGTCGTTGCCGATCTGCGCGTTGACTGCGTTGCAGTTACAAGCTGGTCTCGATGGTTTTCTGGCAATAGAGAAATACTTGCTCCAAAAGCGAGGAATCTTCAGAAACACTTTGCGAATACGGCCCTATAGCTGGGAGTTAGATCGGGAGACTTGTGAGGAAGTCGATCGGTTGTTTGATTGCTTGCAGCTTGCGTTACGCGATACACACTTCGAGCCGCGCGAGCATGGGCAAAACGCATCATGAGTGAGCATCATGAGCGGGAGGATGATGGCGGTATAGCCAAGAGTGCGGTAGAGTTCGATGTACGAGCCGGCCGTTATCAAGTTTTGACGTTGCTGTGTATTTCAGCTGCTGTCGCTTATGTTCAGCGAGCGGCGCTGAGTGTCCCGGCTGAAGAGATCGCGCGCGATTTGAAGTTTACGAATCTTGCGAAGGATATGGGAGCAATTCAGTCTGCATGGTATTTGGCTTATGCGCTGATGCAAGTCCCGTCCGGTTGGCTGGCGGATCGTTTGGGGAGTCGCAGTGCGTTAGCGATCTTTACGGTAGCTTGGTCGATGGCGACATTGCTCAGTGCATTTGCGAATGGTTTTTACTCGCTCCTCTTTCTTTGGGGGTTGATGGGGGCGGCGCAAGCTGGAGCGTTTCCTTGTGCTGCAAAAGCGTTGGGGCGAATTTTCCCAGAGGCGGAGCGAGCGAGGTCAACGGGATTGTTGGCAGCTGGGATGACCATTGGTGGGGCGATTGCACCAGTGCTGGCGGCTTATTGTTTGCAAGGGCTTACGGGCCCAGCCCAACAGCTTGGAGTGGAGCGTTGGCGACTTCTGCTGATGGCTTATGCGATCCCAGGGATTCTCTGGACAGGATTTTTTCTATGGATCGTAACTCTCACCAAGCTCCCCTCGGTTGATGTGTCTCAAAGCACCTCTGCATTGCGATGGTCGACGATGTTGAGGAGTTTGCCTTTGATGTTGTTATGTGGTCAGCAGTTCTTCAGAGCGGCAGGAATGGTTTTTTTTACCACATGGTTTCCAACCTTCTTGCAAAAGACTCGCGGGGTCTCACAGTTGGATTCCGGTATCCTCACTACTGTTGCTGGGATAGGAGGTGTAGTCGGAAGTTTAACGGGTGGTTACTTTTCGGATTGGTTGCTGAAAAAGACCGGTAATCCAAGGCTGAGTCGTCAGGGGATAGCGGTTGTTGGGATGAGTTGCTGTGCGTTATTGATCCTGCTTTCGTATTTTGTGAAGGATACCTACCAGAGTATTACGCTGATTAGTTTGGGGGCTTTCTTCGCCACTTTCGGTGGGGTGAGTGGGTATGCGGTTGCGATCAGTTATGGTGGGCGGCATGTCGCGACCGTTTTTAGCACGATGAATATGTTTGGGAACTTCGGTGCATCGCTGTTTCCTTTAACGGCAGGTTGGCTAGTCGCACAGACGGAGAACTGGAATCTAATTCTTTTCTTGTTTGCTGGCGTGATGGCTATCGATGCAGTTTGTTGGGCGTTGCTCAATCCTCGGGGGACGATTTTTGGAGATGAACAAGATGGAAGTCATTAGGAAACCGCAGGGACGTTTTCGAGGGGCCTTTGCGAGGTGTGATATCACACCTCCGGTGGGAATTTATCATCGGATGTGGGGAGCGGCGTTGCACGATCGCGCTACGGGTGTGCACCGGCCACTTGAAGCGACTTTACTGTGGCTTGAACCCTGTTCTAGGGAATCTGGTGTTTCGAAAACGAGCGAAGCGCGAATTCTTGTTAGTCTCGATCACTGCATTCTTGATCCAGAAGAGATCGAGAAGATTCGCGAGTCGGTTCATCATTCGACAGGGATCGATGCTCGCAATGTGTTGGTGACTTTGACACACACGCACGGCGCTGGTTGGATGTCGCGAACGCGTAGCGGGTTGCCGGGCGGGGAATTGTTGGGGCCTTATTTGGACCAGTTAGCCAATCAGATTGGGCTCTTAGCCAAAGAAGCGAGCGGCAAGGTGCAACCGATGAGGTTGGTGGTGACGGCAGGCCGATGTGAGCTTGCGGCACATCGAGATTTTTTTGATGAGGAGCGTCAGAGGTTTGTCTGTGGTTTGAATCCAGCCGGTCAAGCCGACGATACTTTGTTGATTGCAAAGCTTACCGATGAGAATGGTGAGTGTTTAGGTACCGTCGTTAACTATGCTTGCCATCCAACAACGTTGGCTTGGGAGAATACTCTGATCAGTCCCGATTGGGTTGGGGCGATGCGAGAGACGATCGAGCGCGAGCAAGGTGGGCTTTGCCTGTTTCTTCAAGGTGCCTCTGGAGACCTTGGGCCTCGCGAGGGGTTTGTCGGGGATCCTTCGGTGGCGGATCGAAATGGTAAGCAAGTTGGGTATGCAGCCTTGTCAGCGCTTGTGAGTTTACCTGCCGCGGGAACGGAGTATCGGTATGCAGGCCCGGTCATTTCCGGCACGGCGATCGGGACTTGGCAGCACTCACCAGTGTCTGCGGAGCAGGATCGAAGAGTGGCGAGGTGGCTCTGGGAAGAGTGTGTCGTCGATTTACCTTACCGGCATGATTTGCCGACGATCGAACAAACGCGAGCCGAGATGGAGCATTGGTTGGCTGAGGAAAGCAAGGCGCGAGAAGTATCTGATCCAGGGCGGGTTCGGGATTGTCGAGCACAAGTCGAGCAGCGAACTCGGCAACTGAATCGCTTGACTCACCTAGAGCCTGGTCGATCGTATCCGTTGCGTTGTCAGATTGGTATTTTGGGTGATGTGATCTGGGTCTTTTTGCCTGGAGAATTGTATCAGATCTTTCAAGTTACGCTTCGAGAGCGGTTCGCTTCACATGCGGTTTTTGTCACGACGCTGACTAATGATTGGCAACCGGGATATATTCCACCGGCGAGTGTGTATGGATACGAAATCTACCAAGAAGTGATCGCAGCGACCTCGCCGGGAAGCTTAGAGTGTTTGATCGAGGCGATAACGAGGAAAATATCCCACATGGGCCTTGAATCGTCGTAACTCTGCGATTTTGAGCGAAGTGTTGCTGGGTTTTTCAAGTTGCCGTCAAAGATTCAGCGATAGGGTAAAGGGGGGTGGCTCCATTCCCTATTAAACCTTACGCGTTACAATGAAGCACGAAAACAAAGGCCTTCCAATGATGCCGTAGGGGGACTTCGATTGGCTGGGTGACCGTCAAGAAGGGAATCCTGTAAACAAGGAAATCCTGTCAACAAGGAAATACAGAGCAGATGTCAGGATCGCACGAGGAAGCAAGCGAGAAGCAAGAATCCACGAAGTACACCGTCGTGGCCCGAAGATATCGGCCCAAGACGTTCGAAGATCTCGTTGGGCAAGATACTGCCGCGCAAGCGTTGCTCAGGGCTATTGAGACTCATCGCGTCGGCCATGCTTACTTGTTTACTGGGGCGCGAGGAGTTGGCAAAACTAGTACCGCACGCATTTTCGCCAAAGCTCTCAACGCTTCTCCTGAGGGGAACGGTCGATTTGACCCGGCCTCTGAAATCGCCCTTGCGATCGATTCCGGGGAAGACATGGATGTGATCGAGATCGACGGTGCCAGCAATCGCGGGATCGACGAGATCCGGTCCTTGCGGCAAAACGCATTGGTGCGTCCGAGCCGAGCTCCCTATAAGATCTACATCATCGACGAAGTCCACATGTTGACGACGCAAGCGTTCAATGCGCTGCTTAAGACGCTCGAGGAGCCCCCTGGGCACGTCAAATTCATCTTTTGTACGACTGACCCAGAGAAGATACCCATCACGGTTCTCTCTCGTTGCCAACGATTTGATTTTCCGCCTGTTCACACCGATCAGATCCTCAGCAGGTTGCAGTTCATTTGTCAGAATGAAGGAACCGAAGCAGATGCTGATGCGCTGAAATTGATTGCCCGTCGCGCTTCGGGTTCGATGCGTGATAGCCAATCTCTGTTGGAGCAGCTATTGAGCTTTGGTGGCAAGCAGATCTCGGTCGCTGATGTGCACGCGATGCTCGGAACGGCCGACGAGAGTCGACTTGCGACGTTTGCTCAGTGTATGGTTGAGCGGAATGCGGCCGGGGCCATAGAAGCTCTCGAAGGTGCGGTTCTCGAAGGTGTTGATGCCGGGCAATTAGCCGAACAGTTTTTAGGATACCTGCGCGATATTATGGCTCTGAAAGTCGGTGCTTCACCCGACCTGATTCGGACCGCAAATGCATCGAACAGCGACCAGTTGCGAGGTTTCGGCCAATCATGGGGATTGACCACTCTGCTAACCGCTATCCAGATTGTCGACGAGACCATCGTCAAGATGAAGCATAGTGTGCAAGGCCGAATACTTCTCGAAGTGGCCCTTGTGCAGATCTGCAATCTTGTTGATCTACAAGCCCTCTCCGATGTGGTTAACGGCATCGCTCGCAACCTATCGCCCAATAGCCCTTCCCCCAGGCCAGTCGTTTCATCTTCTTCGGTTCCTTCGGTCCCCACTCCAGGGCCATCAGAGGACTCAAAAAAAAAAGAGTTGACCCGACCGGATAACGAGGATCAGGAACAGATCCCTGTTGAGGAGCCGGCTGCAAGTCAAATCGTTGCACAGGTACAACCACTTGCAGCTAGTCCTGCTGCCGCCTCTGCTATTCCCTCTGCCTCTGCTATTCCCTCTGCCGTTAGTAGCCCCTCTTACGCTGCAAGCCCCTCTACCGTTAATAACCCGTCTGCAGCTGGTAGCCCGTCTGCAGGTAACCCCGCCGCCGTTAGTGACAGTAACACAGATGCCAATCGCACAGATGCCAATCGCACAGATGCCAATAAAATTGAAGCAAGAGTAGTTGAAGCCAATCAAGTAGAAGCCAATCAATTAGAAGCCAGTAAAGTAGATGCCAGTAAATTGGCCGTCAGTCAAGCTCCCGAAAGTCCTGCGGTTGATTCAGGTGGGGTGACCGAGGGACTCAGTCCGAAAGAACAGCTTGCCCAAGCCGCCTTAAGTCTTGGGGGGTTAATGCGGCAACTCGGTGCATTGGCCCTTGAAGTGCACGAGCGTGTCCCGGGAGCTTGGCAAGTCAAGCTTGCGAAAGAGGCTGCGATGGCGATCCAGCAGTTGCGAAAACCGGAAACGTTGCAGCGGCTCAAGGGAGCTTTAGCGACGCAGACTGGTTCGGATATCCATCTTGATTTTGTGTTGACGGATGTTCCGATGCCGATCGCAGCAGGGGCATCGACTCAGGCTTTTACGGCAGCGATGGATCCGAATCGGCCGAGTGTCTCACAAGCTCAACGGATTCGCGAAGCGATGGCTAAGCCGCTCATTAAGCGGTTTATGGAAGTGTTCGAAGCGGAGGTCTTACGAGTGGACGCTCCGGCACCGGCACCTGCGATTCCTGCGAACATACCCGAGCCAGCGAGTGTGGATCGATTGGAAAGCAGCGATGACTAGGTGAGCTGATACTCGTATTCGAAAGCAGCTAGTAAAGGTCGCATTTAGGTTCAACGCACAAGCATTGTTTCTATGCAGCGAAGCTATTGCTGTTATTCGAGATGAGAACGGGGACGGGAATTTCTACTGAGCGATAGGCTTGGGTGTTTACTCGGGAAGTAATTTGGGGCCATCGGTTTCGTAGCGACCTGACCCACCTTGTTCGCGCGAGCCGTGTGTCCAAGCTAACCAAGTTTTGCGTTTGAAGATCCATCCCGAGTAGTCTTTGCCGAAGACACCTTCGGTGCGAGTGCGACTTTCGCCTTGAAGTGGACCAGAGAGAGGAGACTCGAAAGGAGTTGAGCCACCCACGATGCCGACGCTGTGGCTCGGTGTGATTCCGATGGTTGCAAAGGAATTCGGAATCCAAGGAAATCCGGCTCGAGCCATTCCGTCTTGGGAGTACCTTCCCGATTTCTTTCCTGTCGGCGTTTCGACGCCGCGTCCTGGGACGTGGTAGTCTATTGCTCGAGAATCATCTCGTGCGCCGAGTTGCGTGAACCTTTTGGGGGACTCTTGGGTTGGTCTTTTCGAGGGTGGCCCGAGAAAACTTGGGATGTTCGGGTCGGATGTTTCGGCTAGTTCTCTGAAGGAGACTTTCACCGGTCCGGGCTTGTCGTCGCTCGGTTGCTGAGCCGTGGCTTGGTCGCTATTGGAGAGCTGAAGGCAGAGGGTTGCAGCCAAGCAAAAGGCGGCGTTGCTGTGCCGGCCAACGTTGCTGTGTCGGCCAACGTTGCTGTCTCGGCCAAGGCTAAGGAGTCGGCCAGCATGGGGCTGGCGATGATCGTGCGGAGCGCAAGGATGGGTATTCATGCCGGGGGCCCTCCATTGACTGCCCATGGGATCGGTGATCTATCGCAGTAATTCATCATGAAGTTGATGAGGTACCGATGAGTTCCTCGACAGGTACTAGATCGGCAACTTCGTCAGAGTCGATGCAATGCGAACGGCATCGCTAATACGACTGATGCAATCGTTACGGTGGAGTCGGCTAGAGGCTAGAGGCTAGAGGCTAGAGGCTAGAGGCTAGAGGCTAGAGGCTAGAGGCTAGAGGCTAGAGGC
>Ga0315899_10001328_pt1 | contig 28447 bp, 19 predicted proteins | sample LakEriMetagenome_2_FD_203518 | JGI IMG/M metagenome (GOLD analysis project Ga0315899, IMG submission 203518) | Freshwater fungal communities from buoy surface, Lake Erie, Ohio, United States - Buoy 4 MA112 | ecosystem: Environmental > Aquatic > Freshwater > Lake | place: USA: Lake Erie, Ohio... | reverse complement strand
TATACGCTATATCTTAACTAATTCTATAACATCTAAGTTATGAATTTTTTCAGCTGAAATCGAAAATCTGAGTAAAGTACGGACTTTTTGCCAACCTTGTTTTCCGGCAGCACCTGGATTTAAGTGTAAACAACTAATTTTTTTATCATAAATAACCTTGAGGATATGTGAATGCCCCGTGATGAAAAGACCGGGAGGATTTCGATATATTTCTTCCCGGATTGCAGGGGAATACTTTCCGGGATATCCTCCAATATGGGTTATCCAAACATTTAACTCCTCACAAGTAAACCTCAAATGCTCAGGGTACTGAGATCTTATATCTTGTCCGTCTATATTTCCATAAACTCCTCTTAAAGGCTTAAATGCTTTTAGTTTTTCAGCAAGCTCTATTGTACCAAAATCACCTGCATGCCAGATCTCATCGCAATTTTCAAAATGTTTAAAAACAGAATCATCCAAATATCCATGAGTATCAGAAATAAGACCGATTGTTTTCATGACAGAAATTGAATTAAAAAATGGTAAGAAAGTCTTTCAGTAAATTACGGTAAAATCCAGTATATATGCCTTTACTTTCATAAATAACGAATTTATCTTTAATTAAACCAGAGTTTTCAAAACCCATAACAATAATTATACGATGCGGTTTTGAATCCGAAAATGAGTGTATCAGTATCTCCTTCTGAATTTTTAGTACACTTAGTTTTTTAAGTATTTTTTCAAGGATTGTCGCTGTTTCCAAAGGAAGAATAACACAAATATGACCTGATTGTTTTAAATGATTCACTGATTCAGTTAACAAAAAATCAAAAAACGATAAATCAGTATGTCGGGCAAGGCTTTTTCGGGGATTTACAGAGCTTAAGGAATTAATAAAAAACGGCGGATTAGAGATAATCAGATCATATTTTGGGTTTACTTTTTCAAAATAATCCTTAACTGAGACAGGAAATAATTTAATCCTATTAGAAAAAGGAGAATCAGAAAAATTTTTCAGAGCAGTTACAGCAGCATTTTTATCTATTTCAATAGCGTCAATAAAAGCATTATTATACTTTTGAGCAAGCATTAATGCAATCAGGCCGGTTCCCGTACCCACATCAAGAATATTGATAGAATCCTCAAAATCTGCCAGTGCGGCAACAAGTACCCCATCAGTATTCACCTTCATTGCACAATTTGCCTGATCGATACTGAACTGCTTAAAATGAAACATAGAAGACATTAGCTCTCGTATAATTCAATGGGCAAACCATCCGGATCAAAGAAAAATACAAAATTCTTACCAGTTAATTCATCCAGTCTAATTGACTCAGTAACAATTTTCAATCTATTTAATTCATCAAATGCCTTATTCAGATCATCAACTTCGAATGAAAGATGTCGTAATCCACTAGCCTCTGGATTTGTTATCCGCTTGGGCGGATTAGGAAAAGAGAATAATTCGATTTGATATTTATCATTAACCAAAAGATCAAGTTTATAAGAACTTCGATTTGCTCTGTATGTTTCTTTTGCAATTTTTAACCCTAGCACTTCAGTATAAAAATATTTTGATGCTTGATAATCTGAACATATTATAGCCACATGGTGTATGGATTTTAAATTAAGCATATTGTTTCGCCGTGATTAAGATAAAAATTAGGTAAGTGAAAAGTTTATTCACTGAAATCCTGGAACCCCCGAACTCCAAAATTAGAAAAAGGTTCGCTTTATATCTAATATTGTTGACTTCAGAATGTGACAAGATATACACTTATGATCCAATTCCAAACCATAAAAGTTTTTTCATTTTTATTAAAAATCACGAATTCTAAATAATTTGACGTTTAAGAGGGGAATTTTGATCAATAATTTTAGTTATGGAGTTATTTTTCGAAATTTTTATTAAAATTTTTAGATTTTTTATGTTTTTACGTGTCAAAACATTTATTTTTATCAAAATTTAATCAAAACCTAGTAAAACGATGTCATCTTTAAGATTCCAAGCATTAAATGCTGTACTTTCCAGGACTATTCCTGAAGCCAAATCTCCTGCAACCAAACTTTCTGATCTATATGGTGTAAATGTATTCGACCAGAAAAAAATGAAGGATACTTTATCCAAGGAAGCTTACAACGGTATCATTGAATCTGTGAATTCGGGTACCCCTATTGATAGAAGTATTTCAGAGCAAGTAGCTTCAGCGATGAAGTCATGGGCTATGTCAAAAGGTGCAACACATTATACACACTGGTTCCAGCCTTTAACAGGAAGTACTGCAGAAAAGCATGATTCCTTTTTTGAGCCAGGTTCAGATGGATACGGTATTGAAAAATTTTCAGGCGAGGCTTTGTCACAACAGGAACCAGATGCATCAAGCTTCCCTAATGGAGGTATCAGGAGTACTTTTGAAGCTCGGGGATATACCGCATGGGATCCATCATCACCTGCATTTATCATCGGCTCTACCTTATGTATTCCTACAGTTTTTATTTCATACACCGGTGAAGCACTTGATTATAAGGCCCCGTTATTAAAGGCGATTAGTCTGATGGACAAGGCCGCAGTTGCTGTTGCACAGTATTTTGATAAAGGAATTGAAAAAGTAAATAGTTCACTTGGCATTGAGCAAGAATATTTTCTGGTTGACATTGCTTTGTTCAATGCAAGACCTGATATGTACTTAACAGGCAGAACATTGTTCGGCCATATGTCGGCTAAAAACCAGCAATTAGATGACCACTATTTCGGATCCATTCCTGAACGTGTTCTTGCGTACATGGAAGATCTTGAGATTGAAGCTATAAAACTTGGAATACCATTAAAAACCCGTCATAATGAAGTAGCGCCATCTCAATTTGAGTGTGCTCCACTATATGAAGAAATGAATCTTGCCATTGACCATAATTCATTGTTAATGGATTTAATGGATAAAGTTGCAAGACGACATAATTTCAAAGTGCTATTACATGAAAAACCATATGCAGGCATCAATGGTTCAGGTAAACACAATAACTGGTCGATGATTACCAACACTGGTAAAAATCTGCTTTCACCGGGTAAAACACCGAAAAATAATTTGATGTTCCTTACCTTCTTTGTGAATACAATTAGAGCTGTATATGAATATTCAGATTTATTGAGGGCATCAATTGCTTCTGTTAATAATGATCATCGCCTGGGTGCTAATGAAGCTCCTCCTGCCATTATCTCTACCTTCCTTGGAAGTCAGTTAAGCGATGTGCTAGATGAGATCGAAAGTTCTAGGGTTACTTCAAAAATGAAGCAGGATTCTGCATTATGGACAAATATTCCAAAAATTCCTTCAATCCTTTTGGATAACACGGATCGTAACCGTACTTCTCCAATGGCATTTACCGGAAATAAATTCGAACTGCGGGCGGTAGGTTCTTCCGCAAATTCGGCTAATCCAATGACAGTATTAAACGTTATTGTAGCCGATCAGTTGAATAAATTTAAAGCAGAAGTAGACAAACTGATTAAGAAAGGCGAAAAGAAGGATGTTGCCATCATGACTATAATCAAGCGCTACATCAAAGAATCGAAAAACATTCGGTTTGAAGGCAATGGCTATAGCGAAGAATGGGCAAAAGAGGCCGAAAAAAGAGGTTTATCCAATATTAAAACCACACCAAAAGCTCTTGATGTATTATTAGATCCAAAAACCGATAAATTATTTGAAGATACCGGAGTGTTTAGTAAGCGTGAATCACATGCACGTCATGAAATACTATTGGAAAGCTATTTCAAAAAATTACAGATAGAAGCCCGTGTTATGGGTGATTTAATTGATAATGTAATCATACCTACTGCAATTAATTACCAGACAACGTTAATCGAAAACGTAAAAGGTTTAAAAGAAATCGGATTAGGAGAAGATACCTATCACGCGCAGTTAGAAATCATCAAAAAAATCTCAATGCACGTGAACTTCATCAGAACATCGAATCTGGAAATGGTAAATGAGCGTAAAAAAGCAAATAACATTGAAGATATCCGCGATAAGTCTATTGCTTATGATGAAAAAGTAAAATCATACTTTGAACCAATCCGTTATCACGTTGACAAATTGGAACAATTAGTTGATGATACAAAATGGCCTCTTCCAAAATTCAGAGAGTTGCTGTTTATCAAGTAGTATTGAGTACAGAGTATTGAGTATTGAGATTTGAAACATTGTACTATGTTCGAAAAGAGTCTTCCTAATGGGGGACTCTTTTTATTTACAACACATTATTACAATCCTGTATCATCTTATACAATTAGATTAAAAGTTTTACTCATGATTACAAACAAAATTTCTTGTTTTAAGTACTAAATACTCAATACTCAATACTAAGTATTATTTTTGCATCAATGTCAGATCTAAAATATAACCAGCGGGGCGTTTCTGCCGATAAAGAAGATGTGCATAATGCCATCAAAAATATAGATAAAGGAATTTTCCCGAAGGCTTTTTGTAAAATTATACCAGATATTCTTGGATCTGATGATGATTATTGTAATATAATGCACGCAGATGGTGCCGGTACAAAATCATCGCTGGCCTATGTTTATTGGAAAGAAACCGGCGACCTTTCGGTATGGAGAGGAATTGCACAGGATGCGATCATCATGAATCTAGACGATTTGCTTTGTGTTGGGGCTACAGATAATATTTTATTGTCATCCACAATCGGCAGGAATAAAAATCTAATTCCAGGAGAGGTTATTGCCGAATTGATTAATGGAACCGAAGATATTCTCAAGGAGTTACGTGGATTAGGGATTGGTATTTATTCAACGGGTGGCGAAACTGCTGATGTTGGCGATATCGTAAGAACCATCATTGTAGATTCCACAGTGACCTGCAGGATGAAAAAATCGGATATTATATCAAATGATAAAATCAAAAAAGGCGATGTAATTGTTGGACTATCTTCTTATGGTAAAGCCAGTTACGAAACTGAATATAATGGAGGAATGGGATCCAATGGTTTAACCTCAGCAAGGCATGATGTTTTTCATAAATATATCGCCGAAAAATATCCCGAAAGCTATGATCCTGCAGTTCCTTATGAGCTACTTTTCTCAGGTAATAAAAAATTGACTGATTCTATCAATATTCCTGCTACTGCATTTAACCAAAGCTTAGAAATAAGCGCAGGAAAACTGGTTCTATCCCCTACCAGAACTTATGCTCCCATCATTAAAAAGATTTTGGATCAATACCGATCTAGTATTCATGGTATGGTTCATTGCAGCGGAGGTGCTCAAACCAAGATTCTTCACTTTATTGATAATTTGCATATCATAAAAGATAACATGATGGCTGTTCCACCGCTTTTCAGTTTAATTCAAGAGGAATCAGGAACAGACTGGAAAGAGATGTATAAAGTCTTTAATATGGGCCATAGAATGGAATTCTATGTGCCATCAGAAATTGCAGATGATATTATTAGAATCTCAAAGGAATTTAATGTGGATGCACAGATTATTGGTCGAGTTGAAGAGTCCATCAAGAAACAAGTTACCATTCGTTCTGCCTACGGGGAATTCAATTATGTCTGAATTAGGATGGTAGGATTAAAAGAAAGGCTGACAGGGTTTGAAATCCTGTCAGCCTTCATTCTTAATAGATGTAAGTTAAAAATTGCCAGGCTGGTAGCCGTCAACTGACAAGCACTTATTCCGTCTTCTTCATTATCAATTTATCTTTTGGCACAGGTAACTGGTTAGTCCTGATGTCTAATTCATTGATGATATTCTTCGCTCCTCCCAATACATCAATGCACCAAAGTACGAATCTAATATCTAATGATATTGTACGCTTGTATTCTTTATCAAAGGCAATATCTCCACTCATTGCCTCCCAGTTTCCATCAAAAGCTACACCGATCAGCTCTCCATTTCCATTAATAACCGGAGAACCTGAGTTACCTCCTGTAATATCATTATTACTGATAAAACCAACGTTAAGAGTTCCATTTTCAGCATATTGCCTGAAGTCACGTTTTGCATACGCATCAATTAACGATTGAGGTAGATCAAATTCATCATCCCCTGGTTGGTATTTTGCCATCATACCATCTATTGTAGTTGTGATGTTATAGGTAATTCCATCTTTCGGACTATAATTTTGAATTTGGCCATAACTGATACGCATAGTAGAATTAGCATCAGGATAAATTAAAGCACCTTTATTTTTTGACAAGAGCGCTTTCAGATATAGATTATCTAAACGATTTTTCTCTGCCTGAAACTGACTGTAAAGCGTACCGAAATTATTTTTTATGTAATCCTGAGGATTTAAATTCACAGCATATTTATAAGCAGGGTCACTTTGAAGATCTTCAATTGAAGGATTATCTATAAACTTCCTCATGCTTGCAGGTTCAATCAGCTTACTATTTTTCCATAAATTTTCTGCATAATTTTGGAAAGTTGATTCAGCCGTACCCTTCCAGAAGTCTTCTGCAATTAAAGTAATAAACTTAGGGTGTTGTGATTTAGGCACATCATTGTAAAATGAACTCAATATCTGAGCAAAGATCTTCTTATCAGCAATCTCATTATAAGTCTTTTCATACGCATTAACTGTAGCGTTTAAATTCTGTTTAAGCTGTGATATATATGCTGCATCATCCTTGCGGGCATTCATAGCCTTGATCGTATTTCCAAGTTGAGAAACGTTTCTGACCCATGGTGTAGCAAGCAAGCCTTCATTAAGGTAGGTGAAATGAACAGCATAAGGTTCAAAAGCTGAATAAGCATTTTTGTATTGAATCATTAGACTAGCATTTTCAGGTGTGGATGCAGCCCATTGACTAAACTCATTTTCCTGCTTCTGCTTTTCTTCAAAAATTCTTAATCGTTTTAGCTGCTCGGTCTGACCAATAAAATACTTCCAGTAATTTGCAATATTAGCATGAATTGATGAAAGAGGAAGTCTGGTATCATCACTTTTATCCATCTCCTCTTTCCATGCTTTTAAGCGAATATCACGTAGTTTAACAATGGTTGGATTTGTTTTTTCGACAGCCATTTGAACCCCATAAGAAGTTAAATAGCGATCTGTACGGCCAGGAAAACCATAAACAATTGAGAAATCGCCATTTTTTAAACCTTTGATAGAAATAGGAAGTGATTTTTTAGGGGTATAGGGCTTATTGCTGGGCGCATAGGTTGCCGACTTATTATTCTGATCAGCATAAACGCGGAAAAGTGAGAAATCACCTGTATGACGAGGCCATTCCCAATTATCAGTATCACCTCCAAACTTACCAATTGACTGAGGTGGCGTTCCTACCAGTCGAACATCATTAAAACGTTCATAAACAAAAAGCAGGAATTGGTTGGCTTTATAAACATCTCTAACATCAGCTTCCAAGGTAGTACCTGCAGTAGCATCAGCAGTGATAGTTTTACTGATTTCTGCAATTTTTGCTGCTCTATTTTTCTCTTCCACACCATTTAAAGCAGCCAATACTTTGGGTGTTACATCTTCCATACGTACCAAAAAACGAACAAAAAGCCCTTGAATCGGCTTCTCTTCCTGATTAGACATGGCGTAAAATCCATTATCAAGAATATTGTTCTCTACTGTTGAGTTAGATGCAACAGCATCGTATCCACAATGATGGTTTGTTAAAATCAAGCCATTTTTTGAAATAATTTCTCCGGTACAAAAACCGCCGAAGGAAACAATGGCATCTTTGATACTTGCTTTATTAACACTATAAAGGTCTTCAGGAGTTAATTTAAATCCCTGCTTTTTCATTTGATCGTAATTCTTACCAATAAGCATTGGCAACCACATTCCTTCATCAGCTTTAACCAGATTTGCAAAACCCAGTACAAATGCAAGAAGGAAGGCTACGATATAATTCAGTCTTTTCATATAAAAAATCTTTAATAATTGGTTAAAACAAATATACAGTCTAAAGAAAGAAAAGCAGTTTGTACCCTAGATAAAATTCAAAAAAAAAGCTCCGGATACAATCCGAAGCTTTTTTTTGAGTGGAATCTGTTATTGGAAATTATAACGGAAACCAAATTGCATATAATAAGTAGAAGAAAAATTCTGAGAGGTTCCAAAAGTGGAATCAATCGGCTTGTTGTCAAAAGTATTTAACCAGAATGTTGGCCTAACTGCGCCTCCTGGAGTTAAAGCTGATACGTTTTGTGGCACAAGTAAACCTGCAGATTTGACAAAATCAAGCGTTCCCCAGCTACTATTCAGCATATTACCGAAGTTCATTATATCCATAGTAAACTGGAAATTGTTCTTGCTTTTGCCAGAGTTTTTGAAAATTTCTTGTGTAAATCTGATATCAACCTGATTTCTCCATGGCAGTTTTCCACCGTTACGCTCTGCAAACTTACCTTTATTATTCTTTAGGTAATCATCCTGCTCAATGTAGGCAAAGAATAAATCACTTTGCTGTTGCGCAGTGTAAGCAACGTTACTTGTAGCTGAAGATGCCGGACGAGCAGCAAATGTAATTTCACTTGCATCTTTTGGAATATAAATCAGGTCATTGGTCTGTCCATCACGGTTGAAATCTGAAGTATAGGTGTAAGAGAATCTACCTTGGTGAGCAGCTTCGTAAAACATAGACACAGACGTAGCAAGATTTTTAATGTATTCTCTACGATATGTTAATCCAGCAACCAAACGATGTGGTATATTAAAGTTGGAATAACTCAAACCCGGATCATTTCCGGTATTTGCAGTTCTGTTTAATGACCAGGTATTAAATAATTGGTCACCGTTTCCATCAAAAAGCACTCTTTGATCGCTTCTAGTATAGGATAGCTGAGCTGAAAGTCCCCTACTGAAAGTCTTGTTCAATGAAGCAGTTAGGAACCATGAATGACCGTCCTGAGCATTATTAAGTAAAACTGGATTTAAAGCATTAGTTGCTGTGGCACTTGCCTGACCTGTTGGAGTTAATTTATTAATAAATTTATCAACGTTTGCATTTGGGTACATCGGACGATTGTCTGGGTAGCCAGAAACATTCAACGGAACAGGATTTACCAGATTCACATTGATACCTTTAGCAATATTGAGATCTTGGTTAAATATTCCCTCTACAGTACCAATTATTCCCCATGGTAACTTTGCATCCAAGGCTAAACTACTTTTCCATGTTTGAGGAAATCTGAAATCTGGATCCATTGCACTAATAGTAGCAGGAATTGATGTACCTGCGGTTGGTGGAGTAGCTGGAAGATACTTTCTTACATCTGGGCTAAATGGACCAGGAGTATTTGCAGTACCATTCCAGTTTTGAGTGAATTGAATCAAACCGGCATCACCTGATTGAGCAACAATCCAAACAAAAGGAATTCTAGTAGTGAAAATACCCGTTCCACCTCTTAATTGTAATGAACGATCACCTTTCACATCGTAATTGAAACCTACTCTTGGTGAGAACATAATCCTTTCTTTAGGTAATACTCCAGTATCAAGTTTTCTACCTTCAGAGAAGGTTAAAGGAGCAATTAAAGGATGTGTTTTGATTTCAGGTACATCCGGATAAGTTGGTAATTCGAAACGTAAACCGGCTGTAATATTCAACTTCTCTCCTACACGGAAATTATCCTGTAAATAGGCAGAATACTGCTGGAATTGAAAAGATGGGAATGCCTGAGCATAACCTGGTGATAGCGAATAAGTTATTCCATAATCGGTTGGTTTTGCACCGCTTACAAAATCATTCCATGAATTGAAACGATATGCACCTGTTCCAAAACGCTGAAAACCATTTTTTGTTGTACTGAAGTCCATCTGAACTCCTGCTGTTAATTCATGATTCCCTAAACTCATGGTTAAGTTATCAGTGAAGCTATAGGTTTTAACATCTCTTAAATTTCCATAAGTAAAAGGCTCATACCCGAAAGATGTAAAAGCTGTGCCATCTTTCATGATATCAACCAATGGAAAAACATCACTTTCAGAACCTCTTGGGTCATTCTGGTGCGTATAACTACCTCTAAGTGTATTTGAAAATTTAGAACCAAAGGTTGAGTTCAATTCTGCCGCCAGAGAATATTGATTGGCTTCTTGTGTGTAATTAGAGTTACTGAAGTGTAAGTGTCCAGGATTGTTTCTTCCACCATTGTTTGGAAAATTAAATCCCAATCCACTAGTTGAGGTACTGATAAAAAATGGAGAAGCACTCTCAACCTGGTTATAACGGATATTAAAACGATGATCCTTATTGATGTTCCAGTCTAATCTGGCTAAAATTTTATTGTTGTAGCTTTCATTAGAATATCCTTGATACGTTCCAGGGTCATAATTATACGTACTAAGCAAATAGTTGCGAATATTATCCAATTCTACCATTGTTGGACGAGCAATATTTGGATTAGAACCAAACGGAGCAGATGGAGTGGCAGCCATCCTATCCTGACCTGGTCTGGTTTGAGCAGTCCGGTCGATATTTGCAAAGAAAAATAGTTTGTCTTTAATGATCGGACCACCTAAACTCAAAGAAAATTGCGTTTCATCAAGAGGCTGTAAGACAATGGTATTTCCACCAACTTTATTTCCCTGATTACCTTCATTTCTAAAGCCAAAAAAGGCATTTCCGAAAAAATCATTTCTACCTGATCTGGTAACAGCATTAATAGCACTACCAACAAAACCAGACATTCTAACATCATAAGGCGTTACATTCACTGATATTTCTTCGATCGCATCAATAGAAATTGGTGAACCACCTGCAGGTAAATTACCTCCAATACCAAATTGATTGTTAAAGTCGGAACCATCCACAGTGAAGTTATTTTGACGAAAATTACCACCACCAATGGATGCACCATTTGCTTGAGGTGTAAATTTAGTTAGGTCGTTTACACTTCTACTAACTGTAGGTACGTTATAGATTTCGTTACGCCCAAGGTTAGTTGTAGAACCAGTTCGGTTTGCATTCAATACAGAATTTGGGTCTTGAGCAGTAATAACCACTTCCTGAAGTTCCCTACCAGAGGTATTCAATAAGACATTTAAAACAAATGGCTCACCCAACTTCATTACAACTTCGCTGAATGACTCAGATTGATAACCTACATAAGATACCACGATAAGATATGGACCACCTACACGCATGTTAGGGATGTTAAATCTTCCATCTACACCTGAAGAAGAGGCATAAACGGTACCTGTGGGTTGATGTGTAGCTTTTACAGTAGCGCCTATCAATGACTCCTTAGAATCGCGGATAGTACCTGTTAGGCTACTTGTTGTAAGCTGGGCACTAAGATTAAATGCTGTAAGTATTACAACAAGTGTTGAGAGTAAAAACTTCTTCATAGTTGAACTTTAAGTGATAAAGATTAATTGGTTTTTTATAATCCGCACAAAGATATATAGGTCCTTTTAATTAAAGGTAGATTCAATGTTAATTTAATGTTAAGTTTCAAGAATTTTTTCGACAATTCATACTTATCAACATTCTTTGACTCGTTCTGTAAGGATATGGTATCAATTATTTCCAACCCGATAAGTATTTTGTTAGATTTGCAATGAATCTCAATCTATTTATAGTATAGGAAATGAATTACGATATCATAATAATAGGAAGCGGACCAGGTGGATACGTGGCAGCTATTCGTGCATCTCAATTAGGATTAAAAGTTGCAGTGGTAGAACGTGAATCCCTTGGAGGAGTCTGTTTAAACTGGGGTTGTATCCCAACCAAAGCACTTTTAAAGAGTGCAAATGTTTTTGAATACATAAGCCATGCTTCAGATTATGGAATAAATGTAACGGATGCAAGTGCTGATTTTGGTGCCATGATTAAAAGAAGTCGTGGCGTTGCCGATGGCATGAGTAAAGGAGTTCAGTTCCTGATGAAAAAAAATAAAATCGATGTGATTACCGGGACCGGAAAAGTTAAAAAAGGTGGCAAAGTTGTAGTGAATGGCTCGGATGGTTCCGAGAAGGAATATAGCGCTAAACATATCATTCTAGCAACTGGAGGCAGATCACGAGAATTACCAAACTTAAAACAAGACGGTAAAAAAGTAATTGGTTACCGTCAGGCTATGGTTTTAGCCCAGCAGCCTAAATCTATGGTTATTGTAGGTTCTGGAGCGATTGGCGTTGAATTTGCATATTTCTACAATGCAATTGGCACTAAGGTTACCATCGTTGAATATTTGGATAATATAGTTCCTGTAGAAGATGAAGATATATCTAAACAATTGCTTCGAAGCTTTAAGAAATCAGGCATTAACGTGATGACAGGAACCAATGTGGAATCGATTGATACCGCAGGCAACGGATGTAAAGTTCTTGTAAAAACTGCTGTCGGTAATGAGACCATTGAGTGTGATATTGTGCTTTCCGCTATTGGTTATAGTCCGAATATCGAAAATATCGGTTTAGAAGAGGCAGGTATCATTGTTGAAAAAGGTCGTGTTCAGGTAGATGATTTTTACAAAACTAATATCGAAGGAATTTATGCGATTGGAGATATTGTAAAAGGACAGGCTTTAGCACACGTTGCTTCTGCAGAAGGTATTATTTGTGTAGAAAAAATTGCAGGTCATCATCCTGAGGCTTTAAACTACAACAACATACCAGGATGCACCTATTGTTCTCCTGAAATTGCATCAGTTGGTTATACAGAAAAAGCTGCAAAGGAAGCAGGATATGAAATTAAAGTTGGTAAGTTCCCATTCTCTGCCTCTGGAAAGGCAAGTGCGGCAGGTGTAAAGGATGGATTCGTTAAAGTAATATTCGATGCAAAATATGGAGAGTTTCTAGGAGCACATATGATCGGTGCCAATGTAACCGAGATGATTGCTGAAGTTGTTGTAGCCAGGAAACTGGAAACCACGGGTATGGATATTGTTAAAACCGTACATCCACACCCTACAATGAGCGAAGCAATCATGGAGGCTGCTGCTGATGCTTATGGGGAAGTGATTCACCTTTAATAATTGATAATGGAGAATTGAAAGTGGAGAGTTAACTGCTATCAATTCTCAACTCTCCATTCTCAACTCTCAACTAAATACTATGGTCTGGATCTACCTCATCATCACTGGTTTGTTCGATTGGCTTTTACAAGTTTCTGGTCAAAGCAAACGAGGCTATAGTTATAGAATTTATTAAATAGATAACGGGCTTTTTGATTAGTTAAATCATAAATATGTACCTTTTCTAAAACATTACCGATGGGTACTTCATATGCTTTTTGGACTGGAATTGGTGATGCATAATCAATTATTGCAGGAATTATCTAATTAGAGACCCCAAAAACTTATGGAAGATATTTTTCCTGACCCATCAATAGCATGATTTATTTGATTAAAACTCTCATTAAAGGCTAAAATGAAATTATTTACAATAAACGCAGGATTTTTTAAGCTAGACGGTGGTGCCATGTTTGGGGTTGTACCTAAATCAATCTGGCAGAAAACAAATCCGGCAGATGAGAACAACCTTTGTAATTGGGCAATGCGCTGTCTCTTAATTGTTGATGGGGAACGTAAAATCCTGATTGATAATGGAATCGGGTATAAGCAAGATGAACGATTTTTAAAGCATTATTATTTGCATGGTGATGATACTCTTGAAAAATCTCTCAAGAATCAGGGATTTTCAAAAGATGATATTACCGATGTTTTTCTAACTCATCTTCATTTCGATCACTGTGGTGGCTCTATCGAAAAACTTGACGATGGAAGTTTAGTACCAGCATTTAAAAACGCAACCTACTGGAGCAATGAAGCACATTGGAAATGGGCAATCAATCCCAATGACCGTGAGAAGGCTTCATTTCTGAAAGAGAACATTATGCCAATACAAGAAAGCGGCAAACTTAAATTTATTGAAAATATTGACGGGATAGACTTCACAAATCATATTAAAATTCGTTTTGCATTCGGGCATACCGATGCGATGATGCTTCCTCAAATAAATTATCTGGGAAAAACCATTCTATATATGGCTGATTTGCTCCCATCAACTGGACATATTCCAATGCCTTACGTTATGTCTTATGATATGTTTCCGCTTAAAACACTAAATGAGAAGAAGAAATTCCTCACTGAGGCGCTTGAAAATAATTATATTCTATATCTGGAACATGATCCGGTAAATGAATGTTGCACGCTCCAGGAAACAGAAAAAGGTATCCGAGTGAAGGATACCTTTAAATTAACTGATATTTTGGAAGGTTGACAGAGTTTAAAGGCTGACAGGGTTTGGAACCCTGTAAGCCTTATTCTAAGGAATTACAACCTTTGGCTTAGTCCCGGTAATTTCATCTATTTCCAACATGATTTCATTTGTAAGTAAAGGAACTACATCGAGAGCTGTAAGATTCTCTTTTAGTTGTAAAGCCTTTGATGCTCCTAAAATAACGGTACTCACATGAGGGTTTTTTAGGCACCATGCGATAGCTAGTTTAGCCAGTGAAGTATTCAGCCTTTCAGCAATTTCCTGCAATAATTTAACCTTATGAATATTTGATTCAATTAATAATCGGTTTCTTAACCATTCCAAATTATCCATACTGAAACGTGCATCTTTTGGATCAGCATTATTGTATTTTCCGGAAAGTAATCCTGAGGCCATCGGACTCCAGATGGTTGTGCCCATTCCAAAATCTCTGAACAATAATAAAAATTCCATTTCCATTTTATCGCGCCAGAGCATATTATACTGAGGTTGTTCCATTACTGGTGGAACTAAATGATTCTTTTCTGCAAAATAATGCGCCTGCATTATTTCAAGAGCGCTCCATTCAGACGTACCCCAATAGAGTGCTTTCCCCTGTTGAATCAATTGATGCATCGCCCAAACTGATTCCTCTATTGGTGTATCTTTATCAGGTCTGTGACAATAGATAAGATCCACATAGTCAAGTTGAAGACGCTTCAGTGCATTATGTGTTCCTTCAAATAAATGCTTCTTGGAAAGTCCGATCATATTTGGTTTTTTCTCCTCTGCACCAAAAAAGATCTTACTGGAAACGATGTATGAACTACGATCCCATTTTTTCTTTTTCAGAATATTTCCCATAACAATTTCAGATTTCCCACCAGCATAACCTTCAGCATTGTCGAAGAAATTTACTCCGCCATCATAGGCTATATCCATTAACTCTTCAGCAACTTTATCATCTATCTGCTGACCAAAAGTTAGCCAACTCCCTAATGACAGGGCACTAACTTTCAAACCCGATTTACCTAAACGTCTGTATTCCATATCTTTATATATTAAATTTCAAAATAATTTTCCTTTACTAAAATACGTTTTGTTATGGTAAAAAATAGTTTAGATTTCATTGTTTAAATTATTAATAGATATGGAGAATTTTATAAATTGAGGCCCTAAAACTAATCAAGATCCGCCCAGGCGGAAAATAAAAAAAATGCAGCTTACACAACTGGAAATAAAAGGTTTTAAAAGCTTTGGAGATAAGATCACCATCAATTTTAATGATGGGGTAACTGCTATTGTAGGTCCTAATGGTTGTGGAAAATCGAATGTTGTGGATGCCATACGCTGGGTTCTTGGGGAACAGAGTACACGTATGCTTCGATCTGAGAAAATGGAAAATATCATTTTTAACGGAACGAAAACGCGTAAACCATCAAACCTTGCAGAAGTATCGTTGACCTTTGATAATACTAAAAATATCCTTCCTACTGATTTCACTAAAGTAACCATCACCAGGAAGCTATACCGTTCAGGGGATAGTGAATACAGGTTAAATGATGTAAACTGTAGGTTAAAAGATATTACTGATTTGTTTCTTGATACAGGGATAGGTTCGGACTCATATTCGATCATCGAATTGAAAATGATTGATGAGATTATTGCCAACAAGGATAATTCGAGAAGGGCATTGTTTGAAGAAGCTTCAGGCATTTCAAAATATAAACTAAGAAAAAAGCAAACCTTTAATAAGTTAAAAGATACAGAAGCCGACTTAAGTCGTGTGGAAGATCTTTTATTCGAGATAGAGAAAAATCTGAAAACTCTGGAAAATCAGGCAAAAAAGGCTGAAAGGTATTATAAACTCAAGGAACAGTATAAAATATTAAGTCTGAGTCTTGCATCTTATCGTATCATTGGCTTCAGAGATTCATTAAATCAGCTTGAAGAGAGAGAGCAGCAGCATACTTTAAAAACTAGTGGAATAAATGTTGAAATAAGCAATTTAGAGGCATTATTACAGAAGCTAAAGCTCGAGAATCTGAATCTTGAGAAGAATCTTTCTATTCAACAAAAAGCTACTAATGAGTTTATTGCAAAGATTCGTAATTATGAAAGTGATAAGAAATTAAAGAATGAGCAATTACGCTTTCTTGAGGACAAAAAAACCAGAATTAATGATGAGCTTGAAAAAGATCAGAACCAACTTAATCATGTCTTTTACAATCAGAAAAGGCTAAATGAAGAACATTTACAGGAAAGTGAAATTCTAGAAAAGCTTCGTATTGCTACTCAATTACAGCACAAAGTAATTGACGAATTGAGAGCGGAACAGCAAAAATCAAAGTCGGCACTTGACACCCTTAATATTGAAAATAATGAACTCCAGAATCAGGTGTATAAGCTTGAAAAGGAGATTGCCATATTGAATATCCAAAAAGAGGCTCTTCATCAGGAAAGTAGTCGGAATATGGCAGATACAGAATCCAAGGAAACCGAGCTAAATGAGTTTAACAAAGTTATTCAAGAATTAAAAGAGCAGCTGGAAACCAAGCAAAAGGATTATTTACAGAAAAAAGGGTTTGAAGATGAATTAGAACTGCAAATTCGTAATAGTACAGCGTATCTAAAGGAGCAGCAAGAAATTCTAAATCAGGAAAGTAGAAAACTCGATTCTAAACAAAATGAATTTAATCTAACCAAATCGATGATAGATAATTTGGAAGGATTTCCGGAATCGATCCGTTTTTTGAAGAAAAATGCAGGCTGGACAAAGCAGGCACCGCTTTTCTCGGATATACTTTTTTGCAAGGAAGAATATCGAATTGCCATTGAAAACTATCTCGAGCCGGTGATGAATCACTATGTCGTAGAAACCCAAGCGGAAGCTGTTCAGGCCATACAGATACTTAATGATTCTTCGAGAGGCAGGGCTAATTTTTTTATTCTAGAAGCCTTAAAACTAGCTGGAAAAAGAACACCAATTATTACAGATCGGAAAGACCTGGTACCGGCATTAGAAATAATAGATACGGATAACAAATATCGTCCATTATGTGAACTACTACTTCACAACGTTTACCTACTTCAGTCTGGGGATGAGAATGAATTACGTTCTTCCCTACCCGCAGAGCAGGTAGTTATTTTAAGTAAGACTGGAATGTTTGCAAAAACCAGGACCGGGATGTCGGGTGGTTCAGTTGGATTATTTGAAGGGAAGCGCATAGGAAGGGCTAAAAATCTTGAAAAACTTTCAAAGGATATTAATAATGTAGAGAACTTAATTCTCAAATTAAAAAACATTATTTCTGATGAAGAAACTAAATTAAAGGACTTAACAGATTCTTCTCAAAAAGATTTCTTACAGCAATCTCAATTAGAAATTAACAGGTTGAGCAATGATTATACTTCCGTTAAAACAAAGCAGGAGCAATATCTTGCCTTTATCGAAAACAGTCTGAATAGAAAACAGGATATAGAGCAAAAAATAACAAGCATAAGCAATGAATTACTTGCATCCGAACCACTTCTTGCGGAGCTTAAAATTAAAAGACAAATTAAACTAGAGCAAGTCCAAAAAGACCAGCAAAGTTATAATGAACTCGCAGATAGCTTAAATTCAAAATCAGCAAGTTATAACCAGGAAAATATTCGTTTTCATCAGCAGCAAAATAAAGTATCCGGTATTGATAAAGATCTTGAATATCGTGAAAGTCAGCAACAAAATCTGGAATCACGAATTGGATTAAATCAGATTGAGCTTGAAAAAACTCAGGCAGGAATAAAAGAAACACTCCAAAATGCTGACCATTCTGACGATGATCTGATTGCAATGTACGTTCAAAAGGAGGAATTTGAGACTGCTGTTAATGATGCCGAGCAAACATATTATGCGTCAAAGGTTCATATTACTGATAAAGAAGAAGCAATCAGCAACCTTCGTCGTGATAAAGAACAGGCTGAGTTGACTTTTAATGAAATAAAGGATCAAAAAAATGCCATTAAACTTGACTTAAACGCTTTAAAAGAGCGTTTATCTGTAGAGTTCGCTGTCGATATTTCTTCATTACTAGATGAAGATGATCATTCGTTACCAGAGGGAAATGAGCAAGAAATTCGTGATAAAACAGAGCGAATTAAAAGGCAAATGGATGAATTTGGTGCAATAAATCCTATGGCCATGGAAGCTTATCATGAAATGAATGAACGTTATAGTTTTATTCAATCACAGAAAAAAGATCTTGCCGAGGCAAAATCTTCACTCTTACAAACAATAAAAGAGATAGATGACACTGCGAAGGAGAAGTTTATGGCAGCATTCATAGAGGTCAGGACTCACTTTATCAAAGTTTTCAGATCATTATTTAATGAAGAAGACAGCTGCGACCTCCTTTTGGTTGATCCCAACAATCCACTTGAATCAGACATTGATATTATTGCACGACCTAAAGGCAAACGTCCATTGTCCATCAATCAGTTGTCTGGGGGTGAAAAAACACTCACTGCTACTGCCATTTTATTTTCACTCTACCTATTGAAACCTGCACCATTCTGTATTTTTGACGAAGTGGATGCGCCTTTAGATGATACTAATATTGACAAGTTCAATAATATAATCAGAACATTTTCAGATCAGTCGCAGTTTATAATAGTTTCGCATAATAAGCGTACCATAGCGAGTACAGACATAATTTATGGTGTTACTATGGCAGAACAGGGCGTTTCAAGAGTCGTGGCAGTTGATATTCGTGAAGTGGCTTAAATGGAGTAGGCATTGCCAGTAAAATAATCTTACCTTAATAAATCAGCTGAGGAATAAACTTTAAAAAAATGAAAAAGCTCATACTTGTACTATTAATTTTATCTAATTATAGTGTATATGCTCAAAAAATCGATCGAAATACCTTACTAAACGATGTTCAAACACTATCATCTGATTCATTTGAAGGCAGAAAAACAGGGAGCGCGGGGAATTTCAAAGCAGCTGATTATATCATAAATAGATTTGATAAAATTGGACTTAAGTCCTATAATGATAACTACAAGCATCCATTTATCTTCAGAAACAGACGAAATGAAGAAATAAAGGGTATTAATCTGATAGGTTATATTAAGGGTAAATCTGAAAATGTAATCATCATATCTGCGCATTATGATCATGTTGGAATTAATAATTCCGAGATTTTTAATGGTGCTGATGATAATGCTTCAGGGGTAGCCGCCATACTCGCCAGCGCGAAATATTTCACAGAAAATAAACCAAATAATACACTTCTTTTTATCGCTTTTGATGCAGAGGAAATGGGTTTGCAAGGTGCTTATTCCTTTTTAAATAGCCATCCCCTAGCTAAAGAACTCATTAAATTGAACATCAATCTTGATATGGTTTCCCATAACGATAAGTCTGAATTGTATGCTGCCGGTTCTTTTAAAAACCCGGCTATAAAAGACATCATTCAACATGCGGATCATCATACAGGTATCAGTATTAAATTTGGACATGATCAACCAGACATGGGAAAAGATGACTGGACAATGCAAAGTGATCATGGTCCATTTGCCAAAAAGAATATTCCTTTTTTATACTTTGGCGTTGAAGATCATGTTGATTATCATAAGCCCAGTGATGATTTTGAGAATATAAATCCTAATTTCTTTTATTCGGCAAGTACCGCAATTCTTAAAAGTATCATCAGTTTAGATAAGAATCTAGACCGCATAAACCCTAAATAATCCTGATTTCGATATAAGCAGGGTACGATAATACGGCTATAATACCTCATTTTAGACTCTGGAGGAACAATAGTTCGTATGTTGAAACCAAAACCTGTATGGCATAGGTTGATTCAGCCCTTTCCTCCGGAGTATTGCAGAAAGAAATCAGGTTGAGTGTCAAAATCAGGTTAAATATCAAATCGCTATATTTGCAAAGCAAGCCGTTCTATCGCTTTTCCGCATTGTTGGAGAAGAGGAAAGTCCGGGCAACATAGAGCATCCTGCTTCCTAACGGGAAGGCTCCAAGAATTGGAGACGGAAAGTGCCACAGAAAATATACTACCCCTAAACTTGTTTTGGGGGAAAAGGTGAAAACGTGAGGTAAGAGCTCACGGTATTGTATGGAGACATGCAATACGGTAAACCCCAGGAGTTGAAAGACCAAATAGGTCCCGGACGTGAAGTTGCTCGCTTCCTTATCCCGTACGTACGGGATTATCCGGGATGGGTAGGTCGTTAGATCACGTAAGCAATTACGCGACCAGATAAATGATAGATTCCACCTAGTGTGGAGACAGAACCCGGCTTACAGGCTTGCTTTTTTTATTTTACAAAACTGAACGATTCAGGATTCTTTGACATCTTCTTTTTAGAATAGATGCCGATTAGAAAGTTTAAAGTAGAAATTCAAAAGCTTAAAGCCAAAAGCAGAAAGCAGAAAGTTTAAATCAGAAGTCAAAATTAGTAAGCTACATGCAAATTTAGCTTTATCCTTTCAGCTTTCAGCTTTTACCTTAACTAGAGTGTTTTAATTTCGGTTACTAGTTTTTGAAGTACTGATTTTGCATCTCCAAAAAGCATGGAAGATTTAGGTTGAAAGAAAAGTTCATTTTCAATACCAGCATAACCAGGGTTCATACTTCTTTTATTGATAATAACAAGTTTAGAGAGCTCAACGTCTAAAACCGGCATTCCATAAATTGGAGACCCAGGATCTGTTTTTGCAGCAGGATTAACTACATCATTTGCTCCTAATATCAAAACAACATCTGTCATTGGAAACTCCTCATTGGCTTGTTCCATTTCAAGCAATCTGGCGTAATCTACATCAGCTTCGGCCAATAGAACATTCATATGACCAGGCATCCGCCCAGCAACAGGGTGGATTGCATAATTAACTTCGACTCCCTTATCAATAAGTAACTTTTCAAGTTCGTGACATACATGTTGTGCCTGTGCCACAGCAAGACCATATCCGGGTACAATCATTACCCGTTTTGCATAACTCATAACTACTGCAGAATCGCTGATGCTTATCTCTTTGTATGCACCCTGCTCTTTACCAGAAGAACTAGCAGAAGATCCACCAAAAGAACCAATCAATACGTTACTTAAAGGCCGATTCATTGCCTTACACATCAAAATAGTTAAAATAGTGCCTGCAGAACCAACCAAAATACCTCCGGTTAACATAACAGGATTATCATACAGAAAACCTCCGAAGGCAGCTGCTACACCAGTAAATGAATTCAATAATGAAATAACAACAGGCATGTCTGCACCTCCAATAGGAAAAACAAAAAAGAGGCCGTAAACAATCGATAATGCAAAAACAACATAGAAAAGTGTGCTGGCTGCTGTATCAAGTGTAATGATCAAATAAGCAGAAAGGGCGATTATTACTCCGAAAATAACAAGGTTAATGATGTGCTGACCATTGAATGAAAAATCTTTAACTTTTCCGTTCAGCTTGCCCCAGGCAACCATACTTCCAGAAAATGAAACAGTTCCAATAATTAATCCTGCAAATATTATCAGCAACATTCCCCGATCGGCAGTTGCTCCAGATTGAACTAAATGAGAAAGGTGATCAAATTCAACTATTGAGATCAAAGCAGCACAAGCCCCTCCCATTCCGTTAAACAAACTCACCATCTCAGGCATAGCCGTCATTTTTACTCTTTTAGCAGCAATAGTGCCTAAAACTGTACCTATAATTAAAGCAGAAAAGATCCAGCCATAGTTCCCTAACTTCAAACCCTGTTCTTCATATAGAAAAATTGTGCCTAAAATAGAAACAGCCATACCGGCTGCAGCAATAAGATTACCTTGTCTTGCACTCTCCGGATGGCTTAACATCTTTAACCCGATTATGAAGGTTACGGAACCAATAAGGTAACAAATGATCAATATATTTAATTCCATTGTACTATATTTCTGAATTTGATAAGTTTAACTAAAACTGAATTGCTATGAATCAATTACTATTATTTTTTCTTTTTAAACATTTCTAGCATACGATCTGTTACTACAAATCCACCCACAACATTCAAGGTTCCAAGTATGACCGCCAAAAATCCTAAGATAAGTGCAAGCAGATTGTCTGATTCGGCCTTGCCCATCACAATAATTGCCCCAATGATAACAACACCATGTATTGCATTGGCACCACTCATTAAAGGTGTATGCAAAACACTGGGAACTCTACCAATTACCTCAATTCCTAAAAATACACTTAAAATAACAATGTAGATCATGTCCTGATGCTGGCCAAGCCAGTTAAATATCTCATTCATATATTATCTTTTACTTATTATATTGATGCTTAAGCAGATAATAAAACTTACCCCTTAAAACTTATTACTTATTACTTATTACTTATTACTTATTCCCTGTCAATTCCTTCACTCTGTCATTACAAACTTCACCGTTGTAAGTAATACAGGTACCTTTTACCAAATCATCTTCAAAATTTAAATTTAATTGTCCTTCCTTTCCGATTATAAGTTGAAGAAAGTTTAGAATATTCTTGCCATATAATTTACTTGCATCGGATGGCATACTACCTTGTAAATTTGAGTTTCCAATGATGGTTACGTTTTTATAAACAACTGTCTCAAGGTCTTTAGTCCTGGTGGTATTACCACCAGTAATTGAAGCTAGATCGATTATCAGAGAACCTGGTTTCATATTGTCCAAAATACTGTCTGGCAATAGAATTGGGGCTTTTTTACCTGGTATCTGAGCCGTAGTAACAATTACGTCTGCCTTAGATGCTACCTCTGCAATCCTTGCTTGTTGTTTTTGTTTGTACTCCTCGGTTTGATCGACTGCATATCCCCCCGCTTTTGAAGCATCTAAAGCACCTTCCACTTCAATAAACTTGGCACCTAAGCTCATCACTTCTTCTTTAACTGCCGGACGGGTATCAAATACTTCAACAACTGCACCCAAACGCTTGGCAGTTGCAATAGCCTGAAGTCCTGCCACCCCTGCACCAAGTATCATCACTTTAGCTGGGGCAATACTTCCAGCTGCAGTCATGAACATAGGGAAATACTTAGGGAGTTGCATTGCGGCCAAAATTACAGCTTTGTAACCAGCAATATTTGCCTGAGAGCTTAATATGTCCATACTTTGTGCTCTGGTTGTACGTGGCAGCATATCCATACTAAAGGTTGTAAATCCAATCTCCGCCCATTTTTTAATCATTTCAAAATGAGTAAGTGGATTAAAAACACCCAGGATAACTGCAGATTTATTTGCCTTTCCAAGATCTTTTTCAGTTAAAGGATGGATACTTAATAATATATCTGCCTTTTTAAGGATATTATCTCTGGAATCTATTTCGGCTCCTTGCTCAGCATAAAGTGTATCGGGTGCAAATGCATTTGCCCCGCAATTGCTTTCAGCTAATACAATTATATTTTGTTTCTTCAGGACTGAAATATGTTCTGGAATTAAAGAAACCCGTTTTTCCGGGTTGGGCTCAAGCAAAATACCAATAGTCATGAATTCTTTGAATATTAAATAAATGATAGTCTCCCAAAATAGAAAAAATAATTAGCTATTTAGAAAGTACCATTAAAAAAATTAAAAAAAAATCGCTCTGACATAATATCCCTGTAAATCAATATAAATAGAAACCTGAATTCATTTATTGAAATAAAATTTGCGCTTAATAAACTATATTTGCGCCCTAAATGAAGTATATACGTAACTTTTGCATAATTGCTCACATTGATCATGGTAAAAGCACTTTAGCTGACCGTCTTCTTGAGTATACTAATACAATCACGCAGCGTGAGTCTCAGGCCCAATTGCTGGATGATATGGATTTGGAACGCGAGCGTGGAATCACCATTAAGAGCCATGCCATTCAAATGGACTACATCCAAGACGGACAAGCTTATGTTCTTAACTTGATTGACACACCCGGACATGTTGATTTTTCTTATGAAGTTTCACGATCTATAGCAGCTTGTGAAGGTGCACTACTGATAGTAGATGCTTCTCAGGGAATACAAGCCCAGACCATATCGAACTTATACCTTGCACTTGAGCATGATCTTGAGATTATTCCAATTTTAAACAAAATGGATCTTCCGGGCGCTATGCCAGAAGAAGTTAAAGATCAGATCATTGAGTTGATCGGTTGTAAAAGAGAAGAAATAATTCCGGCTTCCGGTAAAACCGGACTTGGAGTAGATGATATTTTAAGAGCAATTGTTGAACGCGTTCCTGCCCCAAAAGGAAATCCCGACGGAGAATTACAAGCACTAATATTTGACTCTGTTTTTAATTCATTCAGGGGTATCATCGCATATTACAAGGTACTGAACGGAGAAATCCGTAAAGGTGATAAAGTAAAGTTTGTTGCAACTGACAAGGATTATATCGCTGAGGAGGTGGGTACCTTAAAATTAACTCAAAAACCAAAAGAGGTAATTAAAACTGGTGATGTAGGTTATATAATTTCAGGTATAAAAGAAGCGCGTGAAGTAAAGGTTGGAGACACAATAACTCATAAAGATAAGCCCAGCTCAGAACCAATTAAAGGCTTTGAGGAAGTTAAGCCAATGGTATTTGCCGGAATTTATCCGGTTGATACAGACGAATATGAGGAACTTCGTGAAAGTATGCACAAACTGCAGCTCAATGATGCATCAATAGTATTTGAGCCCGAATCATCCGCAGCATTAGGATTTGGTTTCCGTTGCGGTTTTCTGGGAATGCTTCACATGGAAATAATTCAGGAGCGACTGGAACGAGAATTTGATATGACAGTTATAACAACTGTTCCTAACGTTTCTTATAAAGCGTTCACTTCAAAGGGTATTGAGATTGATGTACATAATCCATCTGATCTACCTGATCCAAGTAAACTTGAACATGTAGAAGAGCCGTATATCAAGGCAAATATTATCACTAAATCAGAATTTGTAGGTCCTATCATGTCGCTCTGTATCCAGAAACGTGGTACCATTATTAATCAATCATATCTCACTTCAGATCGTGTTGAGCTTATTTTTGAGATGCCAATGGGTGAAATTGTTTTTGATTTTTATGATCGTTTAAAAACAATTTCCAAAGGGTATGCCTCTTTCGATTATCATCAGATTGGTTATCGACAATCTGACCTGGTACGTTTAGATATCCTCCTGAACAGTGAACCAGTTGACGCACTATCTTCTTTAATTCATAGAACGAACTCGTATAACTTCGGTAAAAAAATCTGTGAAAAATTACGGGAATTGATTCCGCGTCAACAGTTTGAGATTATTATACAGGCATCTATCGGAGCAAAAATTATTGCCCGTGAAACCGTAAAAGCCCTTCGAAAAGATGTGACAGCGAAATGTTACGGAGGTGATATTTCGAGAAAACGGAAGCTACTTGAAAAGCAGAAAAAAGGTAAGAAGCGTATGAGACAAGTTGGTAATGTTGAAATTCCGCAGACTGCCTTCATGGCGGTACTTAAATTAGATTAATTTCTACCTTTTGCAATTCGCGAATTGCAATTAAAAATGTTAATAAGATATTAAAAATTAATAAAAACAATATTTATAATAATCATGCAGCTACTGGACGGAAAATTTGTTTCAGAGAAATTTAAAGAAAGAATAGCGATTGAGGCCGCTGAAGTTTTAATAAAAACTGGCAGAAAACCTCATCTGGTAGCTATACTGGTTGGGCATGATGGTGGTTCAGAAACCTATGTTGCCAGTAAAATTAAAAATTGTGAAATGGTAGGTTTTAATTCAACGTTGTACCGTTATGAGAATACAATTACTGAAGATGAATTACTATTAAAAATTGATGCAATAAACAAAGATCCGGAGACGGATGGCATACTCGTTCAACTACCTTTGCCTAAGCATATCTCCGCAGATAAAATCACTGAAAAAATTTCACCTGAGAAAGATGTAGATGGTTTCCATCCGGTTAATTTGGGCAGGATGCAAAGAAACCTTCCCTCCTTTTTGCCGGCAACTCCATATGGTATTCTCCTTATGCTTCAAGAATACGGAATCGATACTACCGGCAAACATTGTGTAGTAGTTGGCAGAAGTAACATTGTAGGAGCACCGATGAGCATATTAATGTCAAGGAATACAAATCCAGGAAATTGCACGGTCACCATTTGCCACAGCAAAACACCAGACATTAAAAAATTTAGTCTTGATGCCGACATACTTATCGTAGCAATAGGTAAAAAGAACTTCATAACCGCCGACATGGTAAAACAAGGTGCTATTGTGATTGATGTGGGTATGAATCGCGAGAGCTCTACAGAAACAAAATCTGGCTATAAACTTTATGGTGATGTAGATTTTAAAAATGTAGCTCCTAAGTGCTCATGGATTACCCCCGTTCCAGGCGGTGTAGGTTTAATGACCATCGTAGGCTTACTTAAAAATACCCTTTCCTCAGCTAAAAAAGAAGTTTATTAAATATACTCACTCGTATATTTTATCACACGTAAAAAATAACTATTCAAATAGATCAAAAAATTACCAGAATTTCCACCAGGGTTTTGGAATACCTATGTAAAGTCCGTCTTCTCTAAGTTGAATTGGATAAGTTTCAATATAATTACCCTGCCCCGCTGCACCACGACCTGTTTTGATATCAAATTCATGCCTATGGTAAGGACATACAATTTGGCCATTAACGCACCAACCATTACTCAGATTAGCACCAGCATGGGGGCATTTATTCTGTACAGCATAAAAGTCATTTCCGATTTTCAATATGCACAATTTTAGTCCGGATACCTCAACAGGTCTGATAAAATCATTAGAAGAAGTAATACTAGAAGGGTATAAATTAATCCAGTTCATAAATTTATGTGCATTGTCAGAAATTTGTCTCTATCATTTTTCCTCAAGCTTGATCTATTAAACTTAAGTATATTTGTAATCTAAATTACAAAATGGCACATCAAATTCCACCTGACGGCAGCTTTTTACCATTAATGGAAGATTTTTATACCATTCAGGGTGAAGGATTTCATTCCGGAAAGGCAGCTTATTTTATTAGACTAGGCGGATGTGATGTTGGTTGTCACTGGTGCGATGTGAAAGAAAGCTGGAATGCAGAGATGCATCCATTGACAAATACTGATCAAATTATACGAAATGCTGAAAAATATCCTGGAAAAGCTGTAGTAGTTACTGGAGGAGAACCATTAATCTATAATCTGGATTACCTTACATTAGAACTTCAAAAAAGAGGAATTAAAACATTTATCGAAACATCAGGGGCCTATCCCCTGTCAGGTACATGGGACTGGATTTGTCTTTCACCGAAAAAATTCAAAGCTCCTCGTCCGGATATAGCTCCACTAGCTGGAGAATTAAAAGTAATTGTCTTTAACAAAAGTGATTTCAACTGGGCAGAGGAATATGCCGATACGGTTTCAGAAGATTGTAAACTTTATTTGCAACCAGAGTGGTCTAAATCTACTGAGGTGACCCCACTAATTATTGATTATGTTATGCAAAATCCAAAATGGGAAATTTCATTACAAACTCATAAATATCTCAATATCCCTTAAATTTGTTGATCTTAGAAAATTAATTTAACAAGCATGGTAGATCACGATTCGTTTTACTGCTCAATTTATTAGCTACTTAGTTACGAATATTTTCTACCTTCATACTAAAGGATTTCTGAGCAGGATGAAAATTTTACTGATAATTTTAGTTATTATACCCGGTATTTGTTTCTCACAAAAACAAAGCACCTCGTCAGTAAAACAGGCTCAAAAATCTTACAATCTTGCTAATCAATACCTAAGTTACAAATTATATGATAAGGCAATTGTAGAACTTAATCAAGCCGTAAATCTTGACAAAGGATTTATTGCTGCCTATCAGCAACTTGGTGATATTTATCGACTATCGGGCAATTATAATAAAGCGCTGATCAGCTATAAGAAAGTACTTGAATTAAATCCGGAATTCTTACCACTTACCTATTTTGGTATTGCAGAAAGCGAGTTAAACACTGGCAATTATACCGATGCATTTGAACATTTCAATAAATACCTTAGCTATCCTGGATTGAGTGTTGAGAGCAAAAAAAAAACAATAAAATACATTGCTGATTGTACATTCAGTCTCCAGATTATAAAAAATCCTATAAGTTTTAAACCAATTAATCTTGGTCCCGGAATTAATTCTAAAGAGGAAGAATATCTTCCAGTAATCACTGCAGATGAAAAAATGATCATTTTCACACGGCAGATGAATAGAAATGAAGACTTCTACAAA
>Ga0315899_10001326_pt1 | contig 28455 bp, 44 predicted proteins | sample LakEriMetagenome_2_FD_203518 | JGI IMG/M metagenome (GOLD analysis project Ga0315899, IMG submission 203518) | Freshwater fungal communities from buoy surface, Lake Erie, Ohio, United States - Buoy 4 MA112 | ecosystem: Environmental > Aquatic > Freshwater > Lake | place: USA: Lake Erie, Ohio... | reverse complement strand
CGTTTATAGGTTTTGAAGCCACCGTCTTTGAACCAATCGTCGGTAATGCGTAGGCCTTCTACAATATTGATGTATTCTCTAATCATTTTCTATCGCCAAAAAGTTGTAACAAGTTTAGGAACAAGTTAATAAAGTCCATGTATAGAGTTAGTGCGCCACGAACTTCGGCAACGTCACTGGCTTCTACACTGAGTTCTTCACGGATCTTTTGTGTGTCGTATGCTGTCAATCCTAAAAAGATAATAATAGCCAATGCACTAATGACCATTTGCATTACAGTACTACCAATAAAGATATTAACAATACTGGCAATAATGATAGCAATCAATCCTACAAACATAAACTTGCCAACACTATCTAAACTTTGTTTAGTAAAGTAGCCATAGCCACTCATAACACCAAACAATACGGCTGCGCCCATGAATGCACTAACAATTGACCCCATCTTGAATACAGCAAAGATCATAGCAAAACTCAAGCCCATCAGTGCCGCAAAACCATGTAAGCATAGTTGAGCAACACCTTTACTAGGATTATTAGCTAGTATCATAGCAACGCCAAAGATTGCCACCAGCGGTGAAAAAATCACAATCCATTTCATTACGCCTGTAAAAAAGAATGCCAACAGCTCGGGACTAGTGCCCACAAAGTAGCTGACAAACATTGATACAATAACAGCAAGACTCATATGTCCATAGACACGACCCATTGCTGAGTTAATTTCACTAGCAGAACGATATGACATTCCGCCTGTATAAGTTGTTCCAAACATATTATTCTCCTTAATTACGATTTAAAACTGGGTTAAAACGCTGTCTAAATGCTAGCTCTAGACAACTGTATGTTTGTTGGGTAAATGTATTGGTATAGTGTACCCAACGACCTTCTTCGGTTTCTCTAATATAGTCTATATGAAATTCAGTGCCATTGCCTGCACTCCATATTTGATCTACTTCAATCTTCATCTTAACGCATCCATTGTTAGTTCCTTGCCATAGACATGTGCAACTGGTTTAATCCAGCCTGCGTTTATAGCAGTTATAAAAATACTTTTATATTCTGCAGGACAACTTTGACTAATTTCGAATCCCGCCCTAGGGCAAGTTACAAATCCGTCAGTAAGCATAAACTTTGGATCACCTTGTCGTATGGTTTTAATATTGCTTATTTTAGTACTTATCTTCATTGTTTAAGTGACTCTAAAGTTTGACGCTTGGCTTCTTCCTTAACTTCTTGTTTGTGAATAGTTTGGAGGCCTCGAAACAATTCTTCAACTACGTGAATAATAGCATCTTTGCCGTCTTCAGTTAAATGACTGTACTCTGGACTGACAGTACTCTCGTGCCATACACGTTGATTTTTAGCAAGCTCAAGCAATGCTCCGTAGAGCATATCCTTATGCATACTACGTCGGATATCAAATTTTCTCGCCACGGTCAAACCCTCTAAAATGTAGGAAGCGCGGAAAGCGTAAAGAGTAACTTCCATCCTGATTTTGCGTAACAGCATCGGCACGGACTTCCACAATTTGACCAATAAGGGTTTCACGATCACCCCAAAAAGAATCACGATCGGAATCACTAAAGCCAGAACCGCAGTTAACTCGAATTGCCTTTCCATCATCTACACCTTCACATACAAGGGCACCTAGTTTACCTACATTACGACCAGTGCCTTCTTCTACAGCCGTAACAGTTAACGATACTTCAATAAATGGTTTGAGTTTGAGCCAAGCCACACTACGTTTGCATTCGTAGGGAGCATTGGGATCTTTAATCATAACTCCCTCGTAACCACCGGCCACAGCCTGTGCATTAATTTCTTTGTACCGTTGTTGGCCCGAATCTGTGTCCAAGTCAACTAGTTCTTGTCCTACAACAGTAATGTTAGGTACACTGGTTTCATATACTGAATACCATTCTTGTAAAATTTCACTTCTACGAAGTTGGGTAGTTTCGCTATAGCCTGCTTCAAATTCTTCTAGAGTCAAAATATCAAACAAGTTAAGAACAGCGTCATTGGCTTGAACATTGTCTTTACGATGAACCTGCTTCATCAAGTCTTGGAAACTGCTACTCATAACTTCGCCGTCCAGAACCATAGCATGATCAATGCCGCCAAGGCCTGCAACAAATTTTAATTGTTCTGCTATGTGAGGGAAGTTAACAAACTCTTTACCATTACGACTGAACATATCCACACGACCGTCAGGACGTACAATAGTGATAACCCGTACACCATCCAACTTAACTTCGATAAGTTTTTTCCCTGTGACCTTGCTTTCATGATTAGCACTATCGTGAGCAAGCTGACAACCAAAAACAGGAACAGCAAAATCAGCATATTTTTTCTCCACTACCTTGTTAACTGTTTTTTCACTGACACCACAACGCAGGTCTTTGATAAGGATGCGTCGATACCAATCATTCCATTGTGATTTGGTAGCAGTATTCATTAGAGCATCTACTGCACTACGAGCTACATTGCCAGTGAGTTCACGATTACGTAACTTTTGGACAATAACATTAAATGCCGCCCAAGGAAGACCTTCACCGCTAGTATCTGCTTTTTCTGGAATCTGTTTAAGCCCAAATGTAATCATTGGGTCAAGTGCCAAGCGGCAACCTTGAAAAAATTCTTTATTGTCTGCTTCAGCCTGGACAAGAATAATTGCTTCTTTGTCTAAACGACTGTTATGATTTTCTAGGTTGACGATGACTTGATAGCAAGGGTCGCTCATTGTAGTTCCTATCTAGTGTTCAATGCTGTATTATAGCACGAACAGACTAGTAGGTCAAGTGATTTGTGGTCTTAAATGGCTTACCTTCGTAGGCATATTCTAATTGATTCATTATCTTATGCTTCATTTGGCAAACTTTTGGGTGGTTATGGTTGTATTCAAACGCTTTCATAAAGCGTCCCCAACCATTTGGACTAACACGTTTTGGAACTTTTGAGTCCAAATATATTTTAATAGCCTTTGGATCAAAACCAAATTTATCAATCATATCTTGGGCAAGGTTAAATGAGTGAGCACCCATTTCATCTCTGTCACCATAGTACTCTTGCTCTTTACGAGTTCGGGCATAGTAGGCTGTGCTCTGGTATCCCGGTATGGCTTTAAAATTTCTAGCACGGAATTGTCTAGTATGTATAACTTCGTGTAGTACAGTATCAGCAAACAGATGGCAAACACGTTCCCAACGATAGTTACTCATCTTCATTGTGGCAGTTTTTGGAGGAAATACTAGCTCAACCTCGATAAAACGTTTTCTGCCCTTTCTGTCTAAATCGCTGTAGTAAGCACCGCCTACCCAAATTTGTCCCTTTTTTACAGGATTGTATCTACTGCTTTTTACTTTTATTGGAAGGTGGGCTTTTATATGCTGACTTATTACGCTGATAATTTCGCTTATAGGTAAGCGACGATCAACTAGTTCTGACTTTAGTTGATAGAGCATTGAGTACAGGGTATTGCGGTCCAACAAGGACCAATTAAAAGCCTGGCGGGCCATAGTACACTCCTAGACATTACTATTTATAGTATACTACAGCAAACCATTATATACGCACTTTACGGGCGTTTTGTTACAATTTCGTCAATCAATCCGTATTCTAACGCTTCATCCGCGCTCATAAACTTGTCACGTTCCATATCTGCACTAAATTGAGCAAAGGTTTTGCCTTTTGAATTGTGCTTAACATAGATTCCCGTAAGTTCTTTTTTCATTTTTAAGATTTCTTCAACTTGGATTTGCATGTCTGTGGCCTGTCCACGAGCTCCTCCGCTGGGTTGATGAATCATATGACGAGCGTAAGGCAGCATTTTACGCTTACCTGGAGCACCAGAACTGGCTAACAAACTGCCCATAGAGCAGGCCTGTCCCATGACAATGGTAGACACATCGGGCTTGATAAATTGCATTGTGTCGTAAATAGCGAGACCAGCAGTAACAACACCCCCAGGGCTATTAATAAAAAAGTTGATATCTTCATTACCTTGACTTTCTAAAAACAGCAGTTGTGCCACAATAAGGCTAGCACTATGCTCATTAACATCCGTATCTAAAATTACAATACGGTCCTTTAACAACCGACTATAAATGTCGTAACTACGTTCACCGCGAGCTTCTTGCTCAATAACCATTGGTACCAAATTAGGCATTTTGTTCCTTTACAAATTTATATGAGTACAGTTTATAAAAATACATGTTGTCGATGCGATCTTCAGTAATTCTTGTTTCGAACAAGATAGTGGACCGATCTTTAATGTAATCATCAAATATGGGCAATAAGGGATTATCGCTGGTCAATTCAATACCATAAAGAAAATTATTATCGTCTTTAAACCAGTAACGAATTTGCTTACATTTCCTTTGTCGCACTGATGAAGTTTTAAGAAATTCTAAACGTTTCAACATTGTGTTTTGTCTAGAACTACCTAATGAACTAATACTATCAGTTTTTAATGTTTTTTTAAATTCTTCGTACACTACATCTTCCTCGTAAAAATAAGGCAGTTTGTAGTATATACCGCAGTCTTGATCTTTACAATTTCGAATACGATTTTCTAAAAGATTAATCAATCTACGTCGATAGTCACTGAGTGGCTTTACCTCACTCAACGCTCTCCAAAAGAACTTTTTAGTATAGTACTCTCTAATCTTTTCAGCTAATTCACGATGTCGGTCTGTGATAAACTCAATGAGACGTGCATCGTCAATGCTGACATAACCTAGTCCATTTTCTTCATATTCTTTTCGTGTGCAAGACAACACTAACGGATCTTCTTTAAATTCCGTTAAACGTTCTGTCAATTGGATGTCAGCTAGAAAAGCATCAATTGCTTGCCTTGCCTGAATTTGTTGTGAGATTACTGTTGAAGTCATTCGTGGTTTGTCTGTAAAGGTTTTGAACTTACAAGTCCAGCAATCAACTGAAACTTTTCAAAAGCTGCCTTGGCCGCTGGGTTACCTTCTAGTTCACTATCCGGAAGAACAGTTTCCAGCCAATAGTAGGGCATTCGTCGAGGGTAGGCTCCAAACTTACGAGGCTGATGCAGTTTACCAGTTTCCCAAAGTTCAATACTCACTGAACGAAACAGGTCTTCATCTTCGGGTGGATAACTAGCCCACTCTGGGTGAGACATCATAGAGCGTCCGTGATATCCCTGCCAAATACCTTGCCATTGCTCATCGTCACGCGGATCGAAATCTGTTCGAGACACAATGATTAGAACATCATTAATATCTACTACACCCCCTACGATGTCTCGAACGCAACGACTGTAGCTTAAACCAATTTTCATAATTACCTTCTTCCTTGTTTAAACTCACGAATAACAGGACCTTCGCTGGTAAAACTCATTCTTCCAAGTTTACCTTCGTAAACATTTCCATTCCAACGCATTTCTAATTTTAATTGTTTCTCAACACTGACATTAAGGTATTGATATTCTTTAAATGCCAAAATATCCGCAACCATTTTTCTGCCATTGTCTTCGCAAAGGATCTCGCAATCTTCTCCGATTACTCGTCTCATAATGTAAATCTCACTTGTTTGATTGAATCCCAACGAAAACTTCTCCAACCTTTTGCTTCCAAGTCATAGACAGACATTGCATCTTCATTGACCTTTTTTTCTTTTTTAGGTTTAGGGAAATCTACTGGATCACTGGTGTTAGTATAATGTTTTTCTTCAGTAAGATCAACCGGAACGAGCAGCGGACTAGTTGTACACTCCATCACTCGTTCTGATCCGTCCTTTTTGGTAAAGGTAACAGTCACAGGTCCAAATGCCAAATGTGATTTAAGCCATTTTTTAAACAGCTTAAATTCTTTATCACTCAACTGATTGCCCTTTGGAACCAAGTTCAAGTTTAAGTCGTTCATTTTCTTTCTCCAGATGTTCTACTCTGTCTGCCAGCATACGGAATAATTCTCCAATATTAACAGCAGTATTTCTTAAAAGTTCAGCAATGTTAGGTTCCATTATATTTCCAATACTATGTCAGGGTTCCATCCAGTGTCCTCATATCCTTCGTAACCTCTTGGGTTGCATACAATACGAGTTCCTCCAATTACATAGTCAAACGGATGATGTGTATGACCATGTGTCCACAGTTTAATCTGCGGCCTATCGAGTATAAAATTACTCAAATCGCTGTGATAAGCACCGTTCATTAAATGATCACCTTTGTAATTTTCGTGAACACTTAACAAACTTGGACTATGATGTCCTACTACCACATACTTTTCAACTTCTTTACGATCAACTATTTGACCAATAAAGCGCAGAGTATCACGATGACGAACGGCAGTATCTGCAGGTTTGAGTCTAGTATAACCTTCTAATTCTTTATGGATGATTCGAAAATCGTTCATCATGTCACGCACAGAATGCAATGTTAGAGGATCACCTTTGTTCATGTCAGTCCACAATGTACCGCCTACAAAGATCACATCGTCGATCTTTTTATAGCCCTGTTCCAGGAAATACACATTAGGAAACTTTTGACATTCTTCTGAAAGAACAGTCAGTGTCTTATTCCACTTACCGTGATAGAATTCGTGATTCCCTGCAATGTAGATAACGTGCGGAAACTGAAAACTGCAACGCTTTAGGAAGTCACGGAAGCGCAGAGCAGTCTGTTGTCTGCGTCCAAGATTTTCAAGATTGACATCACTGTACATGCTGTAGCTAGTTTCAGGATGATCGTAGAGATCCTGTGCAACCATAATGTCGCCTGAAAGGATTAAGACATCGTAGCCGTTGTCATTCTTGATGTGTATGTCGGCAAACTCAAGATGCAAGTCGCTGACTAATTTGATTTTCATTTTTTAAAAAAGTTTTTAATTGAGTTGTACAGATTTAAAAATCTAAAACTGTGCGGATTAATAAATGGGGGATGATGAGGACAGCGACCCTGATTCCAATCACAGGTTACGGTGTATTCTTTCCCGCAGTTATTGCATAAAAGATTATTGTTCATAGTTCAAGCCCATTGTTTTTTGCGTAACGTTCGCGCATTTTTTCTTGCCGTTGTTCTTCATGTTCATCACATAGTGTTCGAATCCATCCGCCGCCGCGACTCTTGCCAGGACTACCACATTCTTCGCAAGTTCGACCTGCCCACGATTCTGCCATACTAACCATTCCTTGAATTCGGTCATCCCCGCCTTGATAGTAAAATCTCAAGCCACCAAATTTTTCTTTAATCTGTTCTACAATTACCTGAGGACACTCGTCTGGAATTGTATGATTCCAGGGGTTGTTTGTCAACAGTCTTTCTCGAGTTTCATTGACCCAATTGATATGATGTTGAATGTTATTACAGAGACTTTCTATAATAGGATACCAGCCCTTACCTACTGCAAATCCTCCATACTTGCCAGCAAACATTTTAGGAAACTTTTCTTCCATGCTTTTGGCAAATTGGTCATAGTCTATAAATTCTTGATCTTCATTCATTACCAATTCTCCACACCAGAAATTTCTGTTCTGAACTCACCATCAAGCCCGTTAATTGTAGTATGTATAATCAAAGCAGTGATACTACCGATACCGCTGTGATTGTCCTGCACTAATTCGAAAGATGTTGCTTCTGGAAACTTGTCCATAGTATCCAATATCTTTTGAACTTCTTCTCTACATAGGTACATTATTGTGCTGCCTTTACATAATTGAGTCTAGTCACATCAGTATCTTTGTGTTTCCAATGCGTAGAATGCTCTTTAATTTTAGCTTTGACTATTACACAGGCACCAATTTTAAGATCTACTTTGCTAAACCAAGACACTATCTTATTATCAATTATAGCAGTAATATTGAAAGCATCAAAGTTATTTGAGCGTTTTGAATCAATAATTTCGCAGTCTTTGTCAAAAACAGTTTTGCCAACTTCGGCCAAATGGCCTTTATCTACATTTCGGATACGCTTTTCAAATTGATTACGTACACGATCTTTGGAATGGATATGTGGAAGACAGGCAACATAGCCAACTTTATTGGCTGCTACTGTTTCCGCAGACAAAATAGAATTGACTTCGGTTTGGAAATCGTTGTCGCCTTTGACTGCAGAAAACAATAGACGCTTATAATACTTACGGATTTCGGTAGCCTGTTCTCGATCAGTGTCTTCGATTTGAAGTTTAACTGGCATCATGCGAGGATCTTGTTCCGATCCCCAATTAATAGCACCCAATGAATACAGGATGTGTGTTTTATTTGGTTGTTGATAGAATCGAAGTTGCCCTTCGCTGTCAAAAACAGGAGTCATTTCCTTAAGATACTCTTTGTTCCATCGTTGAGCCGCACAAGCAAGTTCCAAAACTTCTTGGGTGTTGTACTCTTTAGACACAATATCCGCTCCGTATTCGTTTACGATATGTATATTTTAACGGAAAATTTGGTTACTGTCAAGTGAATTTAAGTGTTTGTAGACCTTTTTGGCTACTTTTTTAATCAAAGGGTTACTGCCATAATAGGCCACATAACATTTTAAATTTGGACTTATATACCCGTGTTGACTTTTAATCTTGCTCAAAACTGTCATTCTTGACATGTATCGTATGGCTCTACCTTTTGGCATTGACCGCAACAGCTCAATGGCTATACTTACTGCATACGCATCTAACTCATCTGGATCTGCCAAATATTTGGCAAATGGGCTAGCAACGCCTTCACTAAATGTTTCGTAAAATCGAGCCCGACTTTGTAGTTGATGTCGTAGTTCGTGTACTACTGCATCATATATCTGTATAAGGAATTCCGTAATCTGATTATGTAAAAACTGATCATTAGGAGTAAAATTGTGGTAAACATAAACTTCAATTGGTGTTTCGTTGTTGAAGTCATGTTCTTGATCATAGAACGCTTCAACGTAAAAATGACTGTGTTCTAAAGAAGGATCTTTTTTTGTCTTAAGATCTAAATCTATTTCTTTGTTACGAAATTCTTTTCTAGTAACTGCTACTAGTTTTTTGAAACTTACAGCCGCGTCATTCATCTTTCGAACGTTTTGACACACTAAATTCACACGTTCTAGGATTGAATTCATTTAATTACATCCTGTAAGTTATTCTGCCCTTGGTAAGATCGTATGGGCTCATTTCAATTTTAACTGCGTCGCCTAGGATTACTTTAATTTTATTCTGTTTGAGTCTACCGCCCATATAACATAGTACAATTTGTTCCATATTATCTACTTTGACTCTGAATGTAGAGTTGGGCAATACCTCTTCTATCTTGCCTGTGAGTTCTAATAGTGCGTCTTTAGCCATGTTTAGTAATAGTAATTGCCCCGTCTTCTAACTTAATTGTGAGGGTGTCTCCCTCTTTCCAACCGTTTCTTTCTAAAATTTCTGGAGGAATTTTCATCATAACATTATCTGGATCCCCGGGAATGTCTTCAAAAATATCTTCGGCGTTATAGGTAAATGTTTCCATGTTAATTTTCCTCGTCTTTGTATTTAACCACTAGCCATCCTAATCGATTTAAATCTAATTCAATCTCTTCGGTGACTTGGCTCTCTGGAACATACTGCATTCGAGTCATATATTTTTCGCCTTCTTCTACATCGTGGGTAGCAAGGCCGCCCATACCAGAGCAGTACCAATCAATATAGTCGCCTTCTTGGCGCATATCTGCAATGATACCACCAGCATATCGCCAACTTGCACCCCACTTTTCTTCTTTGAGAATAGGCCATAGATCACGTTTGATAAAGTCATTGTTACACATGGCCGCATAAAGGTTCTGTGCATAAGAATCACTAGATCGAACTTTTTCCAAAATCCAATCAGTAGTCAACAAATCATATTCCATGTTATTCACACGGCTCTTTGGATCATCAAATTTATGATCGTGATCGTCTAGAATTTTTTCAAAGAGATCAAGATAATCTTGGTTAACAGGCTCGCCGTTTTCTTCCATGCGTTTGACATACCCCTCTTTCTGAAAGGTATGTCTTCCTGGGCTTTTAGAAATTTTAGTCATACGGCAATTATAGTATATTTTTTTGAGCAAGTCAACAGCTAATGATTAAATATATTCAATGAACTTTACAGAAATACCATTCGAACAGATTGTCCGATTTGGACAACGCACTATGTTAGACCGCCCGTTGTTTTCCGTAAGCTGGATACTCGGGCGTTTTTGCAATTATAAATGTAGTTACTGTTGGCCCTATGCCCGTAGCAGTGATGTAGATCACCAACCGCTTGAAGTGTATAAAGCCACTGTAGATGAGATTAAGCGTCAAGCACGAACCAATGGGTTTAACCAGTTCCATTGGTCGTTCAGCGGTGGTGAGCCTACTGCTTACAAAGGACTGTTAGAACTAGTTCGACATTTAGATGACGGACTAGAAACACCCTACCAAAGTATACACATGACTACTAATTTGTCACCTAGCATCGAATGGTGGAAACGCTGGTCTGGCGCAGTTAGTATGTTGGCCCGTAAAAGTTTAACTGCCAGTTTCCACGCAGAGCATGCCAAAGAAACAGAATTTGCTAACAAAATTTTAAATCTCATGGATCAGTGTGTTCATGTAACTGTAAATCAAGTTATGGTCCCAGAACGTTTTTGGGAGTATTATGAACGTTGTGAAAAGTTTCACAGACAGGGCATCAATATAACACTTAAACCGCAGAGTGATCCTACTGCTAGTTTTGTAGTTGACGGATACACAGAAGAAATGATTAAAGTTATGCGTACAGGATTCCCACAAGAAGCCGAAGGTGAGGAAGTTTATCAAATAGCTATGTACGACAGAGATGGTAGAGAATATCTATTTGATCAAGCTGAAAGATTTAATGCGTTTGGATTTAATAAATTTCAAGGTTGGATGTGTAATAGTGGTTATCAGAGTATCATTATTCGTAGCAATGAAGTAAAAAGAAGTTACAGTTGTCACGACCAGCCATTGGGAACTTTAGATAGCTTTACTTTGTTCAAAGGTCCTGTAGGTTGCATAACACCTAGCTGTGTGAGTTCAGCAGACAGTAAGATACCTAAACAAAAATAATGTTAAATTCTCAACGCCTTGTAGCATTTGGATGTTCAAATACGTATGGACACGGACTGCCCGATTGTCATATGCCACCAAATGAACACGGACCAACATACAGTAAACAAGCATGGCCATCCTTGTTAGCCAATGATTTAAATTTAGATTTACATAATCAAGGAGTACCAGGTGCTAGCAATCTTGAAATATTACATAACATACTACATTATGATTTTAAAAAAGATGACATAGTAGTTGTTATGTGGTCCTATGTTGGTAGAGATATGTTGTTTGGGAAAAAGAACATACTAGGTTGGCAAGACATTATAAGAATAGGTCTATGGCAAACTACTGATTTAAGTAAGAGCTGGAGAGAAACACATTCTAGAGAGGATGTCGCAACAAGGTCGTGGTACTACATTCACCATGCAACTTTATTTTTAGCCAGTAAAGGTATTAAATTTTATAATGTATTTTCGGGAATAGATGAATTGATAAAATTCAAACCGGACTTTATTAATAAAGATGTTTATCACGATATAAAAATTATTTCTTCTAGACCCTATGACCTTGCATTAGATAATGTGCATCCGGGTCCAAAGACACACAGGATGATAGCAGACAAAATAAGGAAAATTATCAATGAAGATTGATTTAGACCACTTGCATTTTTGGATGCAGGCTATTCGACAAAGTCCAGATCCTATGCGGACCATGGATGCTTTCTGGCAGGGGCAGCTAAAAAGCAAAGAGTGGCTGATTAATAATCTAATTCAACACATAGATAAGCCCGTGAGTATAGACATTCACGGGGGTTGGGTGGGAGTGTTGGCCAGTCTTATGTTCCAGTCACAGTTAGGTCCTATGATAAAACATATTCGCAGTATTGATATAGATCCTTCTTGCGAATCAATAGCCAAACTTATGAATAGAAAAGAGGAAATTGAGGGAAGATTTGATGCAGTAACTTCGGATATGTGCAGTTGTGTAAGCGATGCCGACGTTATTATCAACACCAGTTGTGAACACATAACTCAAGAACAATATGTCGCTTGGATAGATCAAGCACCAAGACACAGTCTTTTAGTTTTACAAAGCAATAATTATAGTATACCTGAACATGTAAGAACAGCAGACAGTCTAGAAGATTTTAAAGATCAAAGTAAAATAAAAGTTGTCTGGGCAGACGAACTAGATCTGCCTCTATACAAAAGGTTTATGCTCATAGGATACAAAATATGAAAATTTTAATGACAGGATCTAGTGGATTTATTGGGTCTCATCTCACTGAACGTCTCAAAGCTGACCACGAACTACATCATTTACAAAGCGATCTTCGTGACTACGAAGCTGTTAAACTAGAAGTATTAAGCTTCAAACCAGATGTAATTGTGCATTTGGCTGCTAGAACAGAAGTAGAACAGAGCTTCTATGAGCAAATAACATTCAGTGAAATTAACTATGTAGGCAGCGTTAACTTAATTGAAGCCGCAAGTGCTGTGAGAAATCTTAAAAATTTTGTATTTGCCAGTACAATGGAAGTCTATGGTTGGCAACCTATTAGTGATGAAATAGAAAAACATGGCAAACCTTCATCGCACGTGGCCTTTGATGAAAATACTATACCTAATCCTAATGCGCCTTATGCTGTGGCCAAGTATGGTGTTGAAAAATATTTAGAATATGCACATCGTTGCCTGGGACTTCCATTTACTGCTATTCGACAAACTAACAGTTATGGTCGCAAAGACAACGAGTTCTTTGTCACTGAACAGATTATTAGTCAAATGCTGACTAATCAACAAGAAGTCGGATTTGGCTATGCTGAACCTTACAGAAATTTTATCTATATTGAAGACCTATTAGATGCTTGGATGACTGTGATCAATAATCCAGATAAGGTTAACGGTAAAATATTCACGCTTGGCCCAGATGATCCAATTAAGATCAAAGACTATGCTGATATGATTGCAAAGAAATTAAACTGGAACGGCAAAATTAATTGGCACACTAAACTATTTAGACCTGGAGAAATATACTGGTTAAATAGTAATCATAACTTGATAACAGAAGTTACAGGTTGGTATCCTAAAGTATCTCTAGATCAAGGATTAGATCTTACTATAGATATTTGGAGAGAAAAACTCAAGTGCTAAAATGAATGTAGATAATTGGTTTCGTTTTTACAAATTAGATCAGGACGGTCGACGATGTATGGCTCAACAAACTTACGAGCCTCTAATAAGTCCTGACGGCAAAACATTTTGTAAAAACTACGATGTCAATAACAAGTACCAAAGAGCTGAAACATCTAATAGGCCCCTATATACAGAACATACAGTTAATTGGTTTTGGGAAAACGAAGTTAATAATATTTTAAAATTTCAAGGCACATCCTATGCTCCTGAAATTATAGACATCGATTATAGTTCAAAAAAAATATTTCTAAAATGGTATAAAGAAACCTGTAACGAAATTATCTATAGCGGTAGAGATTTACACGAGTATTGCCCCGACTGGCAAGATCAAATTAAAAACATCATGGTAGACCTATACAGTAAAGGGGTCTACAAATTAACAATGTATCCTCATTGTCATTATATAGATGACAACGCAAATATGCGATCAATTGATTGGTACGGTTGTGTGCCTGTAGCAGATCCTTATATTCCAGGAATCGTAATGGATTCGATTATACATCAAACTGCTAGGTTTCGACTAGACGAAACAGGTGGTACAAATAGTGATGGTAATTATAATTTAGAAATAATGTTCCGTAATTCGATGCAACAGCATGTTATGTGGGGAAAGCATAACATGGAATTTGTATATAAAGAGGTTTTTAAACATGAGCAGACATAAGTTTATAACCTCAACACAGGGTATTATAAATTGGGACGAAGTTATACTAGCCTGTCAGCAGTCTGCTGATCCTGATCATAATACTGTGACCTCTGTAGTTGATAGGTCCGAAGCAGAAGCAGCCGGTGATCAAGAACTATTGCAGTCTTACAGAGACGTTATTGGCAATTGGGAAAAAGCAGGCTACGATTTAAAACAAATTGAATGGTATGATTATTACCCCGGTAAACATTTTGATTATTCAATACAAGAAAAGTTTGAAGAGCTTGTAGGGGCAAAACCACTGCGTGTATTTGTCAGCGAAGTATGGCCAGGTAAGATGGTTCCTTATCACTGGGACATTGAAGATTTTGAAGCAGAATGGGTCAAGCTAGGAGAGATGGTGAGATATGTTTGCTTTATGCAGGAACAAGAGCCAGGACATTTGTTTATGCTGGACGAGGAAATTATGTACGGTATGCCTAAACATTCTATCTACCAATGGCACAGCAGAAAGAATTGGCATGCCGGTGCAAACTGCGGATTTAAACCTTATTATCTATTCCATTATTTAGGGTATAAATCATGAATAAAAATGTACACTCTTACGCTGGATCTACTGATGGAGTAATTGACTGGGATAAAGTGATTCTTCAAATCACTGGTGCTACTAATGGAGACAATAATAGTGTTATGATAGCCGAAGGAGACGTACCTGTAAGAGAAGGTCGTCCGTTTACATTCTTTACCAACGACTCTGCTCCAGAAGATGATGATGATTTAGGCGATTGCTTTTATGATCTAATAGGTATATGGCGTAAGGCAAATTATAGAATACAAGATATTGTATGGATGGACTACTATCCAGGCGAACATTTTGATGTCGAGGTACAAAATCAGTTTGCTAAAATTGTTGATGCCGAACCTTTGCGTGTATTTGTAAGTGTAGTACAGCCAGGGGTAACAGTTCCATACCATTGGGATTTAGAAGACAAAGAAAAAGAGTGGAAGGATTTAAATCTCGTCCGTTATGTTTGCTTTATGCAAGAGCAACAGCCCGGACACTTTCTTATGCTAGATGAACATTGTTTTTATAATGAAAAGAAACACAGTATCTATCAGTGGAAACATAGAAAGAACTGGCATGCTGCCGCCAACAGCGGATTTGAAACTTATTATTTGTTTCATTTTTTAGGATACAAAAAATGACTGTAGAGTATATTGGAAATTGTGGTAAAATTCTTGGTGATATTATTGACTGGGATGCAGTTATTGATCAGATAAAAGATCAAGAACCTGCGTATGTAGGGCCTAGTCATAAGAGAGGGGACAATGTTCCTGGACTAGATGCTGTCCTAGATGCATGGGAAGGTGCAGGATACAAGTTATTCAAGGATGGCGGAACTGTTGAGTGGGATATGTTTTTACCTGAAAAGAATTTTTCTATGGAAGTCGTTGAAAAGTTTGCCGACTTCGTAGGTGTTAAGACATGGAATACTGCATGGATCAGTAGAATACACCCAGGCAAGATGGCTCCATTGCATTGGGACGTTCACGACAATGAAGCACAGTTTATGTTAGAACCAGACAAGATAAGATTTCATTGCCACATTACACAACCAGCATTTGGACATGCAGTAATAGTAGATAATCAGTGTTTTTATAATCAGCCGCAGGGTGCTACTTATAGATGGGACAGTAGACGCTACTGGCATGCTGGTGTTAATTCTGGACTTGGACCTAAATATCTTTTTAACTTTTGGTGATTTATGATAGACAGCGGAACAGTAAAATGGTTTAACGATGCTAAAGGCATTGGATTTATTATATCTGACATTGATGGGAAACAGGTCTTTGCAGAAAAATGGAAAGTAAAGACTGAGCCTCAAACGTTATTTGAATTTCAAAAAGTTAAATTTAACAGAGTCGATGGGTCGTTGGGATTAGAAGCAGAGGATATTGAAGTGACTGAAACACAAGATTTAAGTTTTTATGATCATGAAATGATCAGTCTCAAAGGAGAAAGAATTCATTTCTCTCAGTACCTTGGACAGGTAGTGTTAGTGGTTAACACAGCAAGTAAATGCGGGCTAACTCCGCAGTACGAAAGTTTAGAAAAACTACATCAACTCTACAAAGACAAAGGCCTAGCAGTAATAGCATTTCCAACAAATAACTTTGCAGGTCAAGAGCCATTGGCCAATAATGAGATTGAGTCTTTTTGTAAAGTCAATTACGGTGTGACTTTCAAAGTCATGGAAAAGATTAACTGCGTTAACAAAGACAGTACACAGCCAGGTCAGCAAATAGAAGACACAAATAACCAAGTACATTCTCTTTATAAACTGTTAGCTGAAAAAACAGGACAAACACCACAGTGGAACTTTCATAAGTATCTCATTAATTGTGTAGGATCAACAGTATTAAGTTTTGATCATATGACCGATCCATTGGACTTAACTGTAGAAATAGAAAAATTACTAGAAGACACACTATGAAAGAAATTGTTTATTTAGAAGCACCTAGAATATCTGTATTTGAAGATGCTATTCCTTTAGAGCTCTGTCAAGAAATCATTGATAAGCACACTAAAGATACTATGAACCCAAATAGTGGAAAGCAGAGTAGACAAGAGTCATATGCACAGGTTACCGAACTAGTTGAGAATAGGGGTATAAGTTGGGGTATGGATCCGCACCACTATGATAAGCTAGCCAGTGCTATTGTCAAATGTGCCAAGATTCCCTTCAATCATATTGAAGCAATTGATATCTATAACTATCCTGAAGGACGTTATTTAGATCTACATCACGATTATCCCTATGATCCAAGACAGATTAACTATTACAAATATGGTGGTGACAGAGTGGGTACAGGCATTTTTTATTTTAATGACGACATGACTGGTGGCGAAACTTTGTTTCCAAAATATAATGTTTCTATAAAACCTAAAGCAGGTTCATTTTTATATTTTCAACAAAATTATGACGAAGAAACAAACTGGTCAACAATACACGAAAGCACATTAATAACCAAAGGCTGTAAATGGATCGCAAGTTGTTTCTTTGCAGACAGACCACGTGTTGGTTATTCACCAAGGAGATTTTAATGTCAGAAGAAAATCCAGTTTTCCAAGACCAGTTTTATATCAAGAAGTTTATGGAAATTCAACAGCAAAATATTGTGCTGTACAAGTCTCTGTTAAAAATTAAAGAAAATCCCAAAGCCTATCAACTCATAGTCGAAGAGCTTGGCGAAGATGTGTTTGCTATTCTTGAGAAATGCCCAGCTTAAATCATTTAGATAATATCGAACAAGTACACGTTGAGCTTACAGACAAATGTCAAGCTAGTTGTCCTATGTGTGCTAGGAACTATAACGGAGGGAAAGAACGTCCCTTTGTTGGAAAAAATGAAATTACTCTAGATCAATTTAAAAGTTGGTTCTCTTTAGACTTTCTGTCTAAACTTACTAACTTCTATGCCTGTGGCAATTACGGCGATCCTATTATAGCACAAGATTGTTTAGAAATTTTTGAATACGTGCGTAATGCAAATCCCCAAGTAAGACTGGGCATACATACAAATGGCAGTGCTAGATCTACCACATGGTGGGCTAACCTAGCAAAGGCGCTGAAAGATAATCACGAAGTAACATTTGGCATAGATGGATTTGCAGACAGCCATGTGTTATATCGACGTGGAACAGACTGGCACAAAATTATAGACAATGCAAAGGCATTTATAAATGCCGGAGGATATGCTACCATTGACTGTTTAATTTTTGAACACAACGAACTTGAAGCAGATCAATTTGAAAAAGAAATGTTAGCTTTAGGTTTTGGTAAAGTTAACTTCAAGTCTACAGCTAGGTTCTACGACATGGAGAAGTTTAATGTTGAGGATAAAAATGGCAACTATGAATACAGTCTTAAGCCTGCTATCACAGAACGTTTTAAAAAAGTAGCTGTAATTAAATTAGAAGAAGTAGCAGCCAATCTCAAATCATGGGAATCACACGTTTCTAATGCCAAAGTAAAACCTAGATGTATAAACAATAAAGAATTATACATTGACAGTAGAGGTAATGTATTGCCCTGTTGTTGGGTAGGCAGTGATTGGTTGGAACAACCTCTCGAAGAAAAAATTACCATACATAGTTTAAGAAATAAAATGGTTGAAGATACTAAAAATAAATTTAAAAGTTTAGATATTTTTAATTTAAATAACAATGCAATTACAGACAGTGTTTGGTCTGATCTTAATGAAATAACTACAGGCCCAAACAAACCCTGGGCTTGTGCTAAAAACTGCAATGAATAAAATTAAACTTTGGCAAGATAAAATTGAAACAGTATCAGGAAGTAAAACTTTCTGCATATTGCCGTGGATACATTTTGCCACACGCCCCAATGGTGATATGAGATTGTGCTGTGGTGCTAACGCCAGTGGTGCAGGTGAAAATCACACAATAGGCCTTGTTAAGAATGAAAAAGGTCAGCCAGCAAACTTTGGTCGTGAAACTCCAATGAGTGCGTGGAATAATGAATATATGAAGGATGTACGTTTAACTATGCTAGAGGGAAAAATCCCTTCTAGTTGTAGTAAGTGCATAGGAGAAGAATCCCAAGGTGTGGCTAGTAAACGTATTTGGGAGACTGGTTCTTGGATTGAAGAAGGTATCGATGTTGCAGAACTTATTGCACAAACAGAAGAAGATGGCACAGTTCCAGATAAACTTGTTTATCTAGATTTAAGATTAGGACACACTTGTAATCTTAAGTGTGTTATGTGTAGCCCACACGATAGCAGTCAGTGGGTAGCTGATCATAAAAAAATATATCCGTTGTTTAAATCAACTGTACTTAAAGAACAGATGCAATGGGACCGAAAAGAATTTAATAACTTTTGGCATGAGAATCCAGACTTCTGGAAAGAGATGTATGCACAGATCCCTAACCTAAAGCAGGTATACTTTGCAGGCGGTGAGCCTTTAATGATCCGAGAGCATAGATTATTCCTTGAAGAAATTATACGTCAAGGATACGCAGACAAGATACTTGTACGCTACAATACAAACGGATTATTAATAGATGACGAAATCATTGATTTATGGAAACAATTTAAAAAAGTTAAAGTTGGCTTTAGCGTTGATGCTATAGGCGACCGTAACTATTACATTCGCTATCCTAGCGACTGGGCCACTATAGAAAAGAATTTACGCAAGTTAGATAACACTCCGGATAACATACAAGTTAGTATTGCTACTGCAATACAAATACTAAACATTAAACACTTGGCAGATTTTGCCAAATGGAAGATTACACAAAACTTTAAGAAAGTTAATTTAGAAAATACTGTCGGTGGAATACAAGCAGGTGGCGGAATTGTAAACATGCACCTATTGTATATTCCTACATTTTTAAGTATAAAATGTTTACCAGAAGAAGATAAAGCAGAGGTAAGACAGAAATTTGCAGAACTAGCAACTTGGCTGTATAAAAACTATAGGCAAGATGAAGACTACTGGAAACTTAATCCCTACGGTTGGAAACGCTGGCAGGCAGTTTTAGATTTTATGGACAGTGAAGATCATTCAGATCAGTTAACTGCTTTTAAGGAATACATCTTTAATATAGATGCTGTAAGAGGCAGTGAATTTAAAAAAGTATTTCCAGAACTATCGCATTTGTTATAATCTTTTAATTATAGGTCTTTCAAACTTCTGCGGCATAACATCACGTTCTTTAATAGACTGAACTACTGATTCCCATTCTACTGCAAACTGCTTTGCCTTTAGACTCAAGTTATTAGGCAACACAGTATCTAAATAGTTTAAATGTTCAATTGGCGTAGGATGCCCATCACCAAAATTAGCTAGATTGTCTTTTAAAAAATGTCCTTGTCGTACTATATCTAGCACCGAATATTTTATCTGTGAATATGCATCTTTATAAAGAGCAAGCACATCAGGATCACAGACATAGGGTTCAGTAATTTCTTTGCCGTCACAGAGATCTCTGTTTAGCTTTAAATATCTCTGTATAAGCAAATCTACATCTTTGTCGTCAGCATACCCATCTTGTAACAGTTTCTCCTCATCCATGTTACATATAGAGTACATACTAAAATTTGCCCAATCGCAGTTTTTAGCAGAGAGGAATGTCTGTGTTGACTTTATAAATGCCATGTCTCGTATTAAACAACTACGATAGTCTTCCCCGTAACTTTTAAACCATTGTCGGCCATATAAACTTTTTTTATCTTTTTCTGTAATTGCAGTTAACCACTTGCCGTTAGAATAGCGATCTTCTCTTTCAATAGACGACCACATGATTATAACTAGATCGTCTTTGGTAAAGTTATTTCTAGCATCGCACTCTAATACAGAATTAAAGATATAATGATTGCCTGAACCTATTTGTCCCCAATTCTGATAAACTTCAATATCCTGTGCAATAATGTCAGCCCATGTTGGCCAAATGTAGTTTGTAAAACTACAACCAAAGGCAAAAAACCTTTTGTATTTAGAAACGTCTAAATTAGCTAGGTTCATTATTAGTTTTTGTCAAAGGTATATCGGCAGCACAGGTGCACCAATTTCTAGTACAGGTAATTGGCTCTGTAGGTATGTCAAACGAACCATCGTATATATTTCCTAGACTGCCACCAACTCGACAAGTGGCACGGTGTACTTCTCCGTCCCAGTTAATCATCAAACTCTCAATACCTGCATTACAGGTCCAGTCTTTGTACTGATTAAGGTGTAATTTAATAACATCATTCGAGTGCAGAATTTGTTGGTCGTCTATGACACAGTTACCCTGTACTGTTGATTCTTGTTCTTTGATCCAATTAAGGTCATTGGGGTGATATCGCAAGTCATCAAATAAATCATGGTCGCCTTCAGTCCATCTTATTCTTCTTACAGTACTGGCAATGTCGTCGTTGAGCAATACTTGGCGTACTAGCTTGACCATAGGCATATGATCATGATGTGCCATGATTTGTCCTATAAGGTTTAAATTAGTTGAATCTCTTAATTTGCGTAGCGTGTTAACAACACGGTTCCAATCGTATTCAAAATGTATGCTGAATACGTATTGGCTAACAGGTAGCATAGAATAAAATTCGTAAGGTCGAGTTCCGTTGGTAGTTACGCTTATCCAGGGAACGCCCTTGTGCCTAGCATATCTTATTAATTCTTCAAACTGCGGATGGACGCAGGGCTCTCCGCCGGTGAAGCTTAAACGCACCGGTTTGTTAAGTGTGAGCAGTTTATCAACTACACTTTTTAAAGTTTCTATCGGTGTATGGGGGCTGGTGTTATCGTGAATGGAACTAGGACAATATGAACAATCGTAATTGCACCGCTTTCCTAGATTCCATTCAACCTTGACAGAATTTTGGTGTCCCCATCTGCTGGTTACTTTATACATCAAAATACTTATCTAAACGCACACCTATCTTCAGTATCAATGGATAAAACTACATTGGTAACATTATCAAATGTATTTCTCTGTGGTGCGCTGATTTTAAATTCAGAGTAAAATACTTGTAGACCATTAATATCTAAATTAGTAGATCCAACTGTATAAAGCCTGTTGGGAAACACTTTACTACAGGTTGTATAAATTGGAGTATTATTATTCATCAATGTAAGACGAACAACTAATTTTTTAGATTCAAATTTTTGATAGATCAAATTTGTGGTGTTTATGTCATTAAAGTAATATGGCCGCATACTACCAATAACTGTCCAACCTCGCTTTTGTTCTACTATGATTCTAGATACTGAGTTGCGTTCAGCAACCTTGCCGTCACTGACTGCATTGATACCTTCCTCTAATGCTGTGAGATATCCTTTGTTCCATTTTAAACTGTAAACAATGTGCAGGTAAGGCACACGAACTTCATTGACTTTAAACTCCTGTGATACCTTTTCGATATTAAAGGCATTTTGCGGATAAGGCTCCAGCAGTTTTTGAATGAGCTTGTCGCCTTGAGTTTTGGTCTTAATGTATGTTCGATATTGTTCAGTCATCCTTGCGCCATCGAATTCAGTGTCATTTGTAATAACATATAGAATTCGATTAGCAATTTTACTAGGACTCAGCCAAACATCAATAACAATATGTACTTTGCCATTCCGTTCTTCTTGGCTGATTAATTTAAACTTATCTACATAGGCCGAGCTGTAAACTAGTATATCATCTTTAACTAGTTTTTGATTACGGGCTTCTTTGTCAGAAACAACTACCGCCCCTACAAAAGTTTCGGCAGCTTCTCTGTAAGCATTATCTCTAGCCTGTTCATAAGTTTCCCCTACCGCTGTAACTCGGATAGGGGCATCCGGGATCCGCGGCAAACAACTGTCCATTAAAAGACAGAGTACCAATGACAAGAATGTCATGATTAGCGACTAAAGCGTTTGCCAAGTGTTTCGGCAGCTCTGGCACTATTGCGATCCCATCGAACAGTTACATATACTTCTTGATCACCAGACTGGCCACTATCCTTGACATAGTAACCTCGCAAAATTGCTTGCGAGTTAGTCTTGACTGTAGAAGTAACTGTTCGAGCAGTATCGTTGGCATTTTCTCTAGTAGAGATATTAGTAGCCTTGGCTTCTTTATCAGTCATACTAGAATCACCAGAATCACCTTTGGCGATTCGATCCTGGGCTTTTTCAATATGCTTGGCCACAGTTTCGACTACCCTAGTAGTAGTGACATCTTCTTTAATAAATCTAGCCAGTTTAGCCAAAGCTTGCATCTCAGCTACTTCTCGGGCAGATTGCGCTTGAACTCTAGTTCCGCCATTGGTCCAAGTAGATGCAGTAGCTTCGATAGCTACAATATCGCATTCGCTTTTCCAAGGCTTGTACCAAACGCAGTCAGTTTCAATTTTAACTTTGTCGTCTGTAAAGTTAGTAGATAACTTTTGATTGCGAATTGCCGCATCGGGGTTCACTGTCTTGACTGTAGAACATGCAGCCAAAGATGCAACGATGGGAATAAGAATAAACTTTTTCATTTTGCCAACTCCTGACTGTGTGTTTTAACGGTTTCAATGCCTTTGTCAAAGATGCGAGCAATGCCGGACAAGCCAACAGTTGCCACAACCATTCCTAAAATAAATGCAATTACCAAGCCTTTCATGTGAGCCTCTCTGTGTGTTAATACAGTATGTATTATAGTATCGTTTTTGTTGCAAGTCAAACTATTTTGGCAAACTATTTTACCAAAACTGATTTTAGTTTATTGTATTGAGTAATTTGATTGATAATCTCTAGATTGGACATTTCCAAAAATTGGTTGTCCTTGTAGGATAATTGGGCAACTGGGATGTAGCCCAAAGCCAAACGATTTTTGTCAAAGTTATAGTCAGTGTTGCTGTACCAATTCCAAAAATCTTTAAGTCGTGCTTGGTACTGCTGTTCGGGCACATTAGGTCCAAATTTGAGCATAAAGTCTGCGCTGTAGTATTTTAGCGGCCTTACTGCATCAATTGGAATGTTAGTGTCTTGATCCTTGTAGACATCTAGCAAAGGTTTACCGACTTCGCAGTAGTTAATATACACACAGCCAAACTGCCACTGGAATGTAAACTCATCATAGTCTGCGTCTGCTAGATCTATTCTTGGCCTATCTTTAAATGTACCTATTATTGTAGGTATAGCTTGATCCCGCATGTGATGCTCACACTCGTGTATCAGTACATTGAATTTTTCTATTGCCTGTTGAACATTGCCAGGAGCAGAATTAAAAAACTCTGTGCCAACTGATGCTTCCCCTCGTAGCTCTTCAAAAAATCTATGCAGGTAGTTAAGGTGCTGTTGATCAAAAAGATTTTGTTCTATGTTTACCGTATTAGGTTTATATTTGTTTACAATATCAATCTGTGCTAACAATGCTGTTTCAAAATGTTCTAATGTAAGATTAGGATTCCAGCCTTGAAATCTATCTGTTTCGTATAGCGGATAATTTTTAGATACTTCCGTAGCCCATTTTTGAGCAATAGGTGTTTCTAAAATATCAAACGTAACATTATAAGATTCACTGCTCGAACTTAATTCTAGTATAAACTTTTTATACATAAGGTTTAAATTCAGGAACTATCTTTTCTAAAGGACCTTGATGACGAGTAGCATCAAGTCTTCGATTAAATTCAACAAAGTCCGCCCACAGGTGGTACTGATCCTTTGCCTGTAAGTAATTGACGTTATCCTGTATCTGCTGATGTGTAACTTTACCAATCAAAGGATTATTCTTTACAGCATCCCAGGTATCTACTTGAGATTTAACTGCCAATAATTTAGTAATTGCTAGTGCTTTTAATTCTTGTGGTAGCACCTGCGCTGACAGACAGTTAGGGTAACTTACACGATGACTATAAAACACAATGCCCATTGTGTTAATAAAATAGTCAATACACTCCGCAGCCTGTAGTATATTACCTGCCTGGGCAGTAAACGCACCTACTATTCTTGATATGTTTGGTAGTGTTTGTATTTCTTTGATGTTCTGCTCAATTTCACTAAAATTGCCGTTACTACGAATGTAATTGTAAACATCATGAATGCCATCAATGCTGACGTTAACGGCAACTGATTTAAAATATGGCCAATAGTCATGTATAGTTCTTCCACCTTTAATCCCCAATGTTGTTGCGTTTGTAGCATACTTAATTTCTATATTTTTAGCATAGGGTTTAAGCATGTCTAATATCTTATAATGCTGTGGATCCATTAAAGGTTCCCCGCCAGCAAATTCTACTCGTCTAAAGTGCGGTAATAGTTTTTCAAAACTTGCCCACCAATTATCTGTATCATCAAATGGACAGATATATCTGCTGGTTTTAAGTCCCAGGTCGTTTACCACAGGCACTAGATAGTTGTTTTCTTTAATGTAAAATTCTTCAATCTTACTCCAGTCACTCCAACTGGTGCTGTCTAAAGGATTACACATACGACACTTTAAGTTACACAGATTGTTTAACTTAATTTCCATTGTGGGAAATTCAAAAGGCATTGTGTAATCATCACGCATTTTAGATACTGCATCTGGATACAGATTAATACGTGCTTCTGGAATAACACCATTAATGTGTCGTTGACGTAGACTTTCAACACCCTGGTCTTCTAAATCAAAACAAGGTTTACATACTTCAGGTCGTTCACCGCAAAGAACTTGTCTGCGAACTTCCTGCATGGTATTGTTATTCCATATTTCTTCTAAAGTTTGATTTTGTATGTAACCTACAGGAGCACTACGGCAGCAGACTTTTATTGCTCCGTCTTCTCTAGTTGCCAGTCCTGTAAAAGGATGCATACAAAATGTTTTACTTGAATTCATTTTTTAAAATTTGAAAAATCTTATCAGCTGTGTGTTTATGAGACTCAGTGCCCGGGTGCGGATCAGCTTCACATTGATCTACGGTTACAAAACCGTCTGCATAATAGTTATCAAGCTCAGGTATAAAATTTGGCTTATATAGATTAAGCTCGGTTGGATTAATCGGATAGTGTATATATTCGACTCCTAGACTTTTAAGATATAGTTCTGCGTGATGCATATACAGCCAACTTTTAACTGCTTGATCAACAGGTTGAAAATTACACAGCCATTCTGCAATATATTTAGATCTAGGCTTAAGCCATAATCCTAACTGTCTAAAAGGTTTAATTTTTTTAGATGTAGAAATGAAATGTAAATCTCTATTAGGAAAGGTCCACATTACTACAACAACATCACCGGGTCTAAAATTAAAATTAAGTATGTGATATAATATTTCTAAATTACTTGATCCCGGTTTAGCATTGTTTGCTAAATCCATATTTGTTAATCTACTTAAAATACTTGGCCATGCATGATCGCTAGGAGTTAAACTATATCCGTGATGATTGTTTCCTACGTTACAATTAGGCAGTCCCTCTCCGTAGGTAAATGAACAACCAAATGTAACAAGCCTATTGCTCAAGCGCCCATCTCCTCTCTCTGCACCAAAAGCATCGACCGCAGATAGGAACAGATTGATTTGGTTTGTAGGTAGTGTAATCTAATCCCATAAACACTTCTGGTCTAGTAGAATTATCACCTTCACAGCTTCTTGTAATATCAAAAAGATCTAAAATGTCTAATTCTCTATATTGCTTAATAACCCAATTTTTTTCTATGAATCTAAAAGGGTGGCAGGCTAGGAAACCCATGTGTTCCATAACTTCTAAATGTTTATTATTTTCAGAAGGTTCTATGTCTCGAGGTTGCATACCTTTAAATTCTACATCTCTAGGATTTCTAGTTACACCGTTAAAGAATGCATTAACTTTATTTGTCACACAAACGTATTCAGCAAATGCTCTTGCTTCTATATTATCGCCACTGACTGTTTTACCATACTCGTCAACTAGGGTTGGGCCTTTATTACCCCATTCTAATTCTGGTGCAATAAAGTTAGTGTGTAGTTCAAAAGTAATATCAGGAAATCTATTTTGTAGCCAGCCATATACTTCCAGGGCATCGTAGCGTTGCCAAGGTTTAGTTTTCCAACATCGTATATGATTAATAACGTGTATCTTAAAATTTTGTACTTGATGTTTAACTACTGAATCACATATAAGATATGTGAGCAAAGCAGAATCTGCACCACCACTTAATCCGATACCGATGCTAGTCCATTTTGGATCAAAGGGAATGTTTACGCTAGTCATAAAGATATTTACGCAATAATAACAGCATATAAATATTTTCATGATTAAGAAACAACATTGGCAATGTCCAGAAGGTTTAATTGAACAAGCACTCAAAGAGTGTCCAATTACAGGTAGTACTGTACTCAATGAACCAACAGGTGATTTCTTTTACGACATTTGGCAAATTAAAGATTTGTATAAAGATACACTTTGGCAACAAGTATTAGATACATTGCCAATGTCTATAGGGCAAGCACGTATTATTAAAATGGAGCCGGGAGATAGTTATATGGCTCATGCTGATATAGACAATCGTTGGCATTTAAATCTAACAGGTGAGCAGGCATATCTAATTGATTTAGATAACAAAGTCATGCATGAGTGTGTAAGAGATAATCATTGGGCATACATGGATGCAGGTCGTATACATGCAGCCACTAACTATGGATCTGTTCCACGATTACAGTTAGTAGTTCGTGAACCGTTGCGTTGTAGTAGACAGCCAGTGGACCTAGTTAGTATCAGCATGGAAGCGGCTTACGAGCAACACGACTTTAGATATAAGTTTGATAAAGTGTTTAGCCCGTTTTTAAATCGTGCTAATCAAAAGTTTAAACTAGCAGACTTTGCTCATACTACATTTAGTTTAAGATTTAAATTAGAACGTGAACTACTTGAAGAATTTAAAAAACTTATAACACCAGAATTTAAGGTAACTTATGAATAAGCGTTGTGTAATCACAGGACACACTAGCGGGCTAGGCCTAGCACTTTTTGAGCATTTTAAAAATAAAGGATGGGATGTAGAAGGCTATTCTCGATCTAATGGATATGATCTGACAGATGTTGAAAGCTTATTAGATAAAATTTACGGAGCTGATCTTTTTATAAACAATGCCTATGCAGACGGAGCACAGTTAGAATATCTTAACAGAACATTTAAAAAAGTTAAGAACATGATAATCTGCGGATCAGCCGCAGCTATATTTCCTGATACAGATAATGCAGTTTATACATTGCATAAGAAATTTTTATACAAAAGATTTCTTGCACTATCACAGCACAGAGATACCGAAACAAACATGTTACTGCTACGATTGACTAGTTCTAGTTACAAAAACTTTACGTTAATCTGTAACAGCATTGACTTTTGGTTAGATAACCCTACAATTACAGAATTTGGATTTAGCATAGATGAACTATAGTCAGAACGCAGAACAAGAAATTATTCTTAATTACTTTGGAGATATGATTGGCACAGTTTGTGATATTGGTGCTAACGATGGAAAAACTTTTAGCAACAGTCTTGCTCTATTGGAAAGAGGCTGGGCAGGATTTTTAGTTGAGCCAGGAAGACGTGCTTACAATTTATTGTGCGAATTACACGAAGGTAAGAAAAACATATATTGTTTTAATCTAGGTATAGGCAAGGAATCAAAAAATACTATGTTTTTTGAGTGTGGAGAATTGCCTTTTTTAGAAAAAGACGATGCTCCAAATTACACTGGGGATCTTAAATCTAACACAGGATTAACCAGCTACTTTGATAAACAACATGCTGAAAAATTTATAGATCTAGGAATAGAATATCAAACATATGAAATTCAAATGTTATCCTGGAAAGACTTCCATACTGTTATCGGCCGTAGTAAATGTGATTTATTGTGTATTGATACCAACGGTACTTACGACTATGAAATCCTTACACAGATAAATTTAAAAGACATTGAATGTAAAATGTTTATTGTAGCTTACAGCACCTATGACCAAGAAGAAGATAAAGTAAAGTTTATAGACTATGCAACTAAACAAGGTTTTAAATTACTGTATTCAAGTTTAGAAAATTTAATTTTTTGTAGATCATGAAAGTTGTAATCACAGGACATACACAAGGTATAGGTCAGGCACT
>Ga0315899_10001325_pt1 | contig 28456 bp, 32 predicted proteins | sample LakEriMetagenome_2_FD_203518 | JGI IMG/M metagenome (GOLD analysis project Ga0315899, IMG submission 203518) | Freshwater fungal communities from buoy surface, Lake Erie, Ohio, United States - Buoy 4 MA112 | ecosystem: Environmental > Aquatic > Freshwater > Lake | place: USA: Lake Erie, Ohio... | reverse complement strand
GGCGGCGGCGATGGCTTTTTTCACGACCTTGTTGGACTCGGCGGGGTTCTCGTCCATCCACTCGGCAAGTGCCTTGTTGGTGGCCTTCTGCACGAAAGAACGCATGGGAACGTTGCCCAACTTGGCCTTGGTTTGGCCTTCGAACTGCGGTTCGCGCAACTTCACGGCCACGATGGCGGTCATGCCTTCACGAATGTCCTCGCCGAGCAGGTTGTCGTCTTTTTCCTTCAACAATCCCTTGTCGCGGGCGTACTTGTTGAGCACCGACGTGAGTGCGGTCTTGAAGCCCTCGACGTGCATGCCGCCTTCGGTGGTGGAGATGCCGTTGGCGTAACCGTGGATGCCCTCGTAGTAGCCGGTGTTCCACTGCACGGCGATGTCGAGTTGCATGCCCTCGGCTTCGTCTTCTTCTTCGAAGTGGGCCACCTTGGAAAACAGTGCGTCTTTGGAAGCGTTGAGGTGCTTCACGAAGTCGACGATGCCGCCCTTGTACTGGTACGTGATGGTCTGCTCGCGACCGGGACGCTCGTCGCTGAAGTTGACCGCGAGACTCTTGTTGAGGAACGCCATGGTCTGAAGACGCTCGGTGACCGTGCGGGCCACGAACTCGATGCCCTCGGCGGCGAAAATGGTGGGGTCGGGATAGAAGGTGACCGAGGTGCCGGTTTTGCGACCTTTGGCGGGGCTGGGACCCACCTTGGCGATCTTGCCCTTCATCTTGCCGCCGTCGACGAACTCGATCTTGTAGCGATCGCCGCCGCGGTCGATTTCCACCACCACATTGGTGGACAGGGCGTTGACCACGCTGACGCCCACACCGTGGAGACCACCCGAGACCTTGTAGCCCTCGCCACCGAACTTGCCGCCGGCGTGCAACACGGTGAGCACCACTTCCGCAGCGCTCTTGCCCTTGTGGGGGCCAGAGGGGTACGGATCGACGGGGATTCCGCGGCCGTTGTCTTCGACCCGGCAGCCGCCGTCGGCCTGAAGGATCACGTTGATGGTGTCGCAATAGCCGGCCATGGCTTCGTCGACCGAGTTGTCGACGACTTCCCAGATGAGGTGGTGCAAACCAGCCAGACCCGTGGAGCCGATGTACATGCCCGGGCGTTTACGGACGGGGTCGAGGCCTTCGAGAACTTGGATGTCCTTTGCGCCGTAGTCGGCGGCGGGCTTCTTGGAACGGCTTGTCGCGGGTGCTTTCTCGGTCATGGGCAGAAATCAGCCTCGCTCTTTTTCGGTGGGGTGAAGGGACATATTCAAAGACATATTCGAAGGTCAGTGTGTGCAGAGGAAACCCCTGCCGAACAACGTTGAAAGTGTACCAATCGGGTGCATCCGGATCGGTTATATCCACCGATTTCACCGGCGTTTTTGGCGCACCTCGATACGCACGATGGATGCACCGATGCGCTCGGACAAACGTTCCTTCACGTTGTTTTCGAGGAAGCGAAATTGTGTGACCCACGCAGCATCGCTCGCTTCCACCAGCAACACGCCGTCTTCCAATTTCACCGGCTGAATGTTGCGTGCAAGATCTTCACCCACCACGTCGTCCCAGTGCGTGAAGATGCCTCCCACCTGTGATGCATTGTCCATTCGCAAGCGACGCAACAAGCCATTCATCGTTTCGTTCAACGGCACAGGATCCATGGGCACAGGATCACCGGCGCTCATGCGTGGTCCCCTTCGGCGGTGTCGCGGTGATTGGGGGATGCCGCACCGGAGATGGTGCCGTGGGCGATGTGCAAGACACGCTCGGGACGGGCCGCTTCGGGCAACCCACTTGCCGAGGTGATGATCACCTGCCCTGCAGGCATGTTGGCCAGCAGGGCTGTGGCCCGCGTGGGGTCAAGTTCGGAGAGCACGTCATCGAGTACCAGAATCGGCGGCGAGCCCACGGAATCGGTGACCAACCGGTGAGTGGCCAAGCGCAGTGCCAGGGCCAACGTGCGCTGTTCACCCTGGGACGCCTGGGTGCGGGCGGGTAGGCCGTTGATCGAGAGTTCCAGCTCGTCGCGGTGAGGGCCCACGGTGGTGAGACTGCGACGCAGGTCGTCGGCCCGGGCTTGGTTCAACGCATGGGTCAGGCCAATGCGGCGCCACTCTGGCTCGTAGCTGACATCTGTGGGAGTGAGGCGCCCGGCCAGTTGTTCGTAGGCGGTGTTCACCATGGGCTGCAACTTGGCCACCAGTTGTGCGCGGGCGTCACCCAGTTCACCGCCGGCAGTGGCAAGTTTTTCGTCCCACACGTCGAGAGTCAGGGCATGGTCGGCGGACAGTTGTGACGGGTTCGGCCGATAACCGATCTGCTTGAGGAAGGTGTTGCGTTGTCGCACCACGCGGTCGACCTCGCGTCGCACCGCGTCGTATCTGGTGGCAGTGGCCACCAAGGCGTCGTCGAGGAAACGGCGTCTCTCCCCCGGGCCTCCTTTGATCAACACCAGGTCGTCGGGAGAAAACACCGTGGTGCGCAACACTCCGAGGAGGTCCCGTGTGCGCACCAGTCGTTGACGATTCACTTGCACGCGATTACGGCCCGAGCGAGTGAGTTCGGCCTCGATCAACACTTCGCGTCCGTCGTTGTGGCGAATGTGTGCCCGCATGATGGCGGTCTCTTCGCCATTGCGAATCAACGTGTCGACAGGAACGCCGCGAAAACTATCGAGGGTTGCCAGGAACGTGAGTGCTTCTGCGAGGTTCGTCTTGCCTTGGCCATTGGCGCCGAGAAGAGCGGTTGTGCCTGCAGTGAACGAGATGGTCGCTGACGAGTAGTTGCGGAAGTTGGTGAGCTCCAACTGCTCGACAATCATGCGTGAGTCGCTAGATGCGTTGAGGCATGAGCAGGTAGAGGTAGTCCTCTGCGTGCTCGGTTGCCGCGCGGATCACTGCCGGGCGATTGGGATCCGTTGTCTTGATCACCACGTCGTCGCCGGGAATCGCGTCGATACCTGCAGCGAGATACTCCGAGTTGAACGCAATGGTGAGATCGTCGCCCACGAACACTGCGTCGAGATCTTCTTCGAACTCGTCATTGTCTTTGGTGCCGGCAGTGAGCTTGAGTCCGGTGCTGCTCATGTGCAACCGAACGGGTCCTTGCTCGCGGGCGAGGATGCGCGCACGACGCAATGCATCGAGCAGTGCTTCGCGATTGGTGGTGAGCGTGTTGGGGTAATCGCCCTGAATGAGATTGCGATAGTTGGGGTATTCGTTGGTGAGGATGCGTGTGGTGAGTTTTGTGTCGTCGACTTCGAAGGTCACCGAGTTCTCGTCGATGCTGATGATTGCTTCTTTTGCTCCCGCCAGAAGGCGTTGGACTTCAGTGAGTGCACGGCTGGGCACGAGCACTTTGGTGGTTGCGCCGATCACGATTGTCGACACGTCGCGCACGGCAAGGCGATACGAGTCGGTGGCAACCAAACGCAGAGTTCCCTCTTCGCCCGACAACAACACTCCGGTCAATGCGATGCGCATCTGATCGGAACTTGCCGCGCGAACCACCTGGCGCAATGCTTCGCCGAACTCGCTGGCCGGCACAGTGAACGGTTGGCCCGACGATGGCGCAACGTTGGGAAAATCGAGTGCGTTGTACGTGGGCACGGTGAACTGCGAACGGCCACTACGAACGGAGAGAGATTCGGGTGCTGCCTCGATGGTGATCTTGCCTTCGGGCAATGAACGGACGATGTCGTTCAACAACTTGGCGCTGATCAACGACAATCCGTCTTTGTCGCCCCCTACGGGAAGCGTTGCCTGAAGTGACATGTCGTTGTCGGTGGAAGTGAGATGCAACACATCACCCTTCACCTGGAGACGCACACCGGAGAGAGCCGGCAATGCACCAACGCGACCTGAAGCCACACGCGATGCCAAGCCCAACGCTTCGGCGAGTTGTTCACGTTCACAGCGGAATTTCACGACGGGTCCTTACTGTCTTCGAATGGGAAGTAATTCTCTAATGCTTGTAATAAGGGCTGTGGATTGTGGACAAACCCTGTTTGACCGTGTTGCTGCAAGCAAAAGGGTCGACGCACATTGTCCACAGTTTTCCACAGCGGTGGGCGAACACATGATTGCTTCAGGGGATAACCCCCCTGCTGTGCCCAGAGGTGCGCTGTTTGTCCCCGCCGCAACCCACATGTTGTCCCCAGAAGAAATGACATGTCAGGCCTTTTTCGACCGGCGCAAGAGTTCCGTGACCTGGTCGTAGACCTGCTTGCGCTCGGCCATGAGACGCTGCACTTTTTCCACTGCGTGGATGACCGTGGTGTGGTCGCGACCACCAAAGAGACGTGCCAAAGACGGGTAACTGAGTTCGGTGAGTTCGCGCATCACGTACATGGCAATCTGGCGAGCCATGACCAACGGGCGCTGGCGACTCTTGCCACGGAGAGCATCGACGCTGTAGCCCAGATACGAGGCGATGTCCTGGAGCAACTCTTCGTCGGTGCGATGGCGCGTTGCCGACTCCGACAACAAGTCGCCCAACAACTCTTGGGCGGTGGCCACGGTCATCTGGATGCGATTCAGTGCCGCGTAGGCGGTGACACGAATCAAGGCACCTTCCAGTTCGCGGATGTTCGACGTGATGTTGGCCGCGATGTACTCGAGAACGTCGTCGGGGACTTTGTTCCCGTTGCGTTCGGCGTAGTTGCGCAGAATGGCCAGACGGGTTTCGAGATCCGGGGGCTGAATGTCGGTGATCAGACCCCAACGGAAACGCCCACGAAGACGATCTTCAAGGGTGGGGATCGCATCGGGAACACGATCGGACGAGATGACGATCTGCTTGTTGGCGCCGTGAAGCGAGTTGAACGTGTGGAAGAACTCTTCCTGCAGGCCCTCTTTGCCCTCCATGAACTGGATGTCGTCGATCAACAACACGTCGACCTCGCGGTACCGACGCTTGAAAGCAGCGGTGGTGTTGGTACGAATCGCATCGACGTATTCGTTCATGAATGTTTCGGTGGACACGTAGCGCACCTCGTAGTGCGCGTAGTTCTGGTGAACGTATTCGCCGATGGCGTGAAGAAGGTGGGTCTTGCCCAACCCCGCCGAGCCGTAGATGAACAACGGGTTGTACGACCGGGCCGGAGTTTCGGCCACGCGGTGAGCGGCGGCGAGCGCAAACTGGTTCGATGCACCCTTCACGAAGGTGTCGAAGGTGTAGCGCGGATTCAGGCCGCTGGCGCGATTGCGCGCTTCGGCTTCCACACGGTTTTCGGTGAGCACACCCACCCCGGAGTCGGCGCCCCCTGATTCGCGGAACGCGCTGCCGGCAAGTGATGCATCGCTGAGAGCATCGGCCAACAGGTCGTCGAACGATTCGTGATCGATGGGCGCAACTTCCACTTCGAGCTCGCGATCCGTTTCGTCGATCTCTGCCAAGGCGTCGAGGACGAGTTGCAGATAGCGAGTGAGAATGCGCTCACGGATGTGGGCATTGGGAACCTGCAAGCGCAGGTGGGCGTCGTCGGCGGGCAGGGGGATGACATCCTGGAAGGTGGAGTGCCAGACCGCTTCAGAGACCTGGGCACGGAGCAAAGCCGAGACGGCTGTCCACACGGTGTCATGTTCGGCCATGTTCTCAACTCCTTCCTGGTCTTGGATCTGATGTCGGTTCTCCACAACGGCGGGGAGAATTTCCCGTCGTTGTCCACATAGTTATCCACAGGGTGTGGAAGCCCCATTTGGTGACCCAAAGGTTCTCCACAGCCCCACGAAACCCTTGTATTTATTGGGTTAGCACTGTGCGGAGGGAGTACCGTAGCACATTATCCACAGGGCAAAAAACTGACCGAACGCGTGACAGGGCTGTCATTCACAGGGTCGACTTTTTGGCACCAGAAACCTGTGGGTAGTTGGGAAGTGGTCGTCATCTCCCCTAGCCTTTGACGACGGTTACCGAACCGTATTTGACCGCTTCGCTTTTTCGCCCCGGTCTTTGCGTCACGCGGTTCGTGCCGTCACGAGATTTTCTACTCATCCCATGTGAAAGACCTGGATCCATGAAGCGCACTTTCCAGCCAAACAACCGCCGTCGCGCCAAGAAGCACGGTTTCCGTGCCCGTATGAGCACCCGCGCCGGCCGCAGCATCCTGAAGGCCCGTCGGGACAAGGGCCGCTACCGCCTCTCCGCTTGATCGGCCGTATTCACGAGCGCACAATCTTCCGTCGCATGCGGCGAGAGGGTGTCACCGTTCGTTCAGGCCCTCTGTGGTGTTCCGTGCTCCCTGATCCTTCTCTTTCCTCGCCCCACGTGGCGTATGCCCTTGGCCGGTCCACCGGCGGTGCCGTTGCGCGCAACCTCGTGCGCCGACGCCTGCGGGAAATCGTGCGTGCCCAGGAAAGCACTCTCCCATCGGCATGGATTCTCGTTGGGGCCAACGCATCTGCCGTCGACATGTCCTTTGCCGAGCTCACCTCTCACACGCACGCGTTGTTCAGCCGAGTTCAGGCAAAAATGACCTCCGAGCCAGCAGCCCACAGTCAGGCGCCGTTGTGAAGCTCACGTTCAACCAACGCTGCCTCCAAGCAATCGAGTGGTACCAAATCTCGCGTGAGGGCCGACCCTCCCCGTGCCGGTTCACCCCATCGTGTTCGAACTACGCCCACGACGCCTTCAGCACATACGGCCCCGGCCGCGGGTTCTGGCTCACCTTGCGTCGACTGTTGCGTTGCAGGCCTTTCGGCCCATCGGGCTGGGACCCCATCCCCGAGCCGCACACGCACGCAGATCACATGTCTCATCTTCAGGAAACAGGAAAGTAGGCCCGCGTGTTTCAGGCAGCAGCTTGGCTTGTCAGCCAGTTTTATGCACTCACCCACAACTACGCCATCTCGATTGGTTTGGTGGCCGTCACCATCATGGTGATCCTCACGCCCCTCACGCTGAAGAGCACGAAGGGCATGTTGGAGATGCAACGGCTGCAGCCCGAAATGCGTCGTCTGCAGCAGCAATACAAGGGCGATCGCACCAAGCTCAACGAAGAGATGATGAAGCTCTACCAAGAACACAAGGTCAACCCGCTTGCCTCGTGTCTGCCCTTGTTGGCCCAGTTGCCGGTGTTCTTCATCATGTTCCAGGTGTTGAACGGCTTGTCGCGCATCGGTAGGGATGGCACGTTCGATCCGAAGTACATCGCCAAGGATTCCGAGCTGTACCTGGCCCTCGACAAGTCGAAGGAGATGTTGTCGTTCGGTCTCGACCTTGCGATCAAGCCGCAAACGGTCATGGGCAACGACTTCGTGAAGGGCATCCCCTATGCCCTCATGGTCATTGCCTTGGCGGGATTGTTCTTTGTCCAGCAGAAGATGGTGGCCTCACGCACAACGAGCCCCACGATGTCGCCCACGCAGGCCAAGATCATGCAGTACCTGCCGGTTGCATTCGCCTTTTTCCAGGTGTTTCTGCCCACCGGCCTCGTGGTGTACTACGCGGTGCAAGCCGTGGTGCGCATCTTGCAGCAGTGGTACATCACCCGCCGTTTCTATGGCAACGACGATGCAATTGGCCGCCAGGCGCAGGCCGCCAGCGTCAAGGCGCGCGAGATGACCAAGGACGAAAAGGCCGGCAAGAAGTCGAAGGACGTGATCGAGGTTGTCGACAAGCCATCTCCGGTGGTGAGCAAGCGGATCACACCAGCGAAGAACAAGCCCACCCCATCGGGGGCCAAACCCCAACGCCCCGTGCCGCCTTCGAAGCGGGCCGGAGGTTCGGGTAAGAGTGCGGCGCCGAGTAGGCCCAAGCCGCCGAAGAAGAAATAGCCAGAGAAACCACGGAATTCACGGACAACACGACACAGCACGTCGAAAAAAGATTCAGACGAAAAATATTCAGTAGATCGCAGAGTGAGTAAGGACAGATCATGGAATGGGTAGAGACCACAGGTAGCACGGTCGAAGAGGCCAAGAATGCCGCATTGGACAAGTTGGGCGTAGCCGAGGACGACGCAGACTTCGAGATTCTCGAAGAGCCAAAGCCCGGCTTGTTCGGCCGTACACGTGGGCAGGCCCGCGTGCGCGCACGAGTGCGCCCCACGCAGGTACGTCAAAAGACCGAGCGCCGCGACCGTCGTCGCAAGAGCAATGGCGAAGGCGAAGGCGGCCGGAGCGAAAAGAGCAGCGGCGAGTCACGCAGCGAAAAGAATGGCGAAAGGTCAGGTGGCCAGGCCCGCAAGCCGCGCAATGATCGCCCGGCACGCGAGCCGCGCGAACCCCGTGAGCGGCGCGAAGATCGTCCGAAGGGCGACCCGGTGGATCCCGCCATTGTGGGCGCCCAGGCCGTGGGCTTCCTTGAGGGAGTGGTCAAGGGATTCGGCCTGAAGGCCGATGTGGTCTTGGTTCGCGAAGACGAAGAGATGGAAGTCCAAGTCAACGGCGACGACCTCGGCTTGTTGGTGGGACCCAAGGGCAACACCCTCTTGGCGCTTCAAGACCTCACCCGTGTTGTGGCCCAGCGCCGACTCGGCGACCACGACACACGCCTGCGCGTCGACGTGGCCGGCTATCGCGAGCGCCGCCGCGACGCCCTCAGCCGCTTTGCGGCCAAGGTCGCCAACGAGGTCATCGAGTCGGGCAAGCCCCGCGTTCTCGAGCCCATGGCCTCGGCTGACCGCAAGGTCATCCACGACACTCTGGCCACCATGGATGGTGTCACCACGCGTTCGCGCGGCGACGACCCCTACCGCCAGATCGTCATCGAGCCCGCAGAGGGCTGAGACACACCGTATGCCTCGCTCGGTTCGTGAGATCCTGAGCGAGGCACAACGCGTGGGCGCCTTGGGTGCCCGACCCATCGACGAGGTCATCGACCATGCGATGGCATTCGTTCGCGCCCTCCCCTCCGGGCCGTTGCGGGTTGTCGACCTGGGCACCGGCGCGGGCATACCCGGCTTGATCATCGGTGAAGCTCGCCCTGAGGTTCAGCTCACCTTGGTTGACCGTCGAGCCAAACGAACCGACGCGCTCGAACGTGCGATACGAGCCCTTGGGTGGGAAGACCGGGCGCGGGTGATCTGCGGAGACGTCGCCACCCTGGCGAAGAAACCCGAATGGCAGGAAGACTTCGACGCCGCGGTCTCTCGCGGCTTTGGCCCCCACGAAACCACATTGCGACTGTCGGCCGCGTTGGTGGCACCCCACGGGGTGGTGGTTCTCACTGAACCACCCGAGGGAACCCCCAACAGGTGGCGTCAAGAACTTGTGGATGAACTGCGGCTCGTGGGCCCAGAGAGACTCCCCTTCGTGGTCCGCTTCAAAAAAACGGAGCGTTGAGAAAGCCCCCTGTTGTTCCACGTGGAACATCAAACGGGGCCAATTTCAGGCCATTTTCACCCTGAACTACCAAAAATCGACCCAAAAGAGTGTTCCACGTGGAACACAGGGAACCTTCAGCATCCTCCGTCTTTTTCGATCCGCGTTGTAGAGTTGACACATGGACGCTCCCGCTGCCCGCCCTCGGGTCATTGCCGTTTCGAACAACAAGGGTGGTGTTGCCAAGACCACCAGCACCGTGAACCTCGGTGCCTGCTTGGCCGAGATGGGGTACCGCACCCTGATTATCGATTTGGACCCCCAGGGCAATGCCTCGAGCTCGCTGGGGATCGACACCCGGGACCTCGACCACACCATTTACGACGTCTTGATCCAAGATGTCCCGCTGGAAGACGCCCTGGAGCCCACGGCCGTCAAGGGCCTGTTCCTTGTCCCTTCGAACATCAACCTTGCGGGAGCCGAGATCGAGTTGGTCCCAGCCTTCGGCCGCGAGAGTCGACTCAAGTCGGCCATCGAGCCGGTGGCGGATCAGTGGGACTTCATCCTCATCGACTGTCCCCCATCGGTAGGCCTTCTCACCGTGAACGCACTGACAGCGGCAACCGAGATCCTGACGCCCGTCCAAACGGAATACATCCCCCTCGAGGGCATCGACATCTTGTTGAAGAACCTGCACCTGATTCGCAAGAACTTGAGCCCGGCGCTCCCCGACCCGAGCTTCCTGTGTGTGATGTACCAGCGCACCAACTTGGCCGATCAAGTGGTGGCCGAGCTGCGGGGCAAGTTCGGTGAACGGGTCTACAAGACGGTGATCCCCCGTAATGTGCGCCTCAGCGAGGCGCCGTCGTTTGGGCAGCCGATCACCACATTCGATTCCTCGTCCACGGGCGCCAAGGCCTATCGAGAAGCTGCAAAGGAGATTGCCAATGGCACGGAAAAGCGGGCTGGGTAAGGGCCTCGGAGCCCTCATCACGGCAGACCTTGTTGAGAAGAACGAAGTAGAAACCCAGGCCATCGATGGGCCGGTGTTGCGCGACGTGCCCGTGGGCTCGATCTCGCCCAACCCCAACCAACCCCGCGTGCACTTTGACGAATCGGCTCTGTCCGAGCTCACCGACTCGGTGCGGGCGATCGGTGTGCTGCAGCCCGTACTCTTGCGACCCCTGGCCGACGGCAAGTTCCAACTGATTGCTGGCGAGCGCCGTTGGCGTGCCGCCACACGGGCCGGCTTGCCCACTGTTCCGGCAGTGATTCGCCCCACGGAAGACATCGCCTCGGTGGAGCAGGCCTTGGTGGAAAACCTCCATCGGCAAGACCTGACGCCGCTGGAAGAAGCCGCCGCCTATCAGCAACTGCTCGAAGACTTCGCATTGACCCATGAAAAGGTGGCCGAACGGGTGGGAAAGAGCCGCTCGGCGATCTCCAATGCCCTGCGTTTGTTGACCCTTCCCCCGTCGATCCAACATTTGTTGGCCGATGGGCGCTTGTCCGCGGGACATGCCAAGGCCATTTTGGGCACACCCGACCGCGCATTCCAGGAACAGTTGGCGCGTCGCACGGTGGAAGAGGGATGGTCGGTGCGTGCCGTGGAAGAAGCGGTGCGCGACCGCCAGGGAGGCAAACCTCTAGAGCCCGAAGATGATCAGAAAAAGCCGCCGACTCCAGGTTCTGCGCTCAAAGCCCCAGGCCTGTTGGAGCTGGAGAGTTTGTTGGCGGAGTTCCTTGACACCAAGGTGGCGGTGTCGATGAACGGCAAGCGGGGTCGTGTGGCCATCGACTTTGCTGACTTGGCCGACCTCGAGCGGATTTACCGCAAGATGGTCGAAGACCAAGTGCAGGGCGCTGATTAGACAAAAAGACTACAAGCCTCACCCTCTACATGAGGTCACTCTCAACTAGAGGTTTCGCACAGCCTGTGGATAATGCTGGGGAAAAGAGCGGGTGAGCAGTGTGGATAACGCTATGCGCTGTGTAGATCGTCTTGCCAGACGAGAAAGGCACGGCTGATTGCCGTTGCTGCCTGTCGCGCATTGTCAGCGATCTCTTGGAATGGTCCCAGACTGCAGAGAACAGCGGGCATGCGTGTTTCACGTAGAACAGGAAGACGCATCCCCACCGCAGATGCCCGCAGATGGGGGAGTTCTGCCACCAACTCACGGGCGATGGACTCCGCCAGTGCCTGCCCGCCCACCGAAACAAACCCATCGACGGCGTAGTAGGCAATGGTGCACTCGGGCTCCGCGTGTCCTTCGAGGCCGATGTAGGCGTTGGCGGCGAAGTGGTTGGCCGCACGAACATGGGCGGCAACATCGGGCTCGTCGACCAACATCACCACGTCGTGTTGCTCGCGCAATGAGCGTGAGACCAAACGGGCCACGCCACTGAAACCACCGAACTGGCCCACCACCACGCGGTGAAAGCCTCGCTCGGCGGCCAGCAACTTCTCCGTCTCGCGAATGATGGCGATGCCCGGGCCCTCGCCCGATTGCGAGCTGAGCCGGTGCAGCGCCCGAACGGTGTCGGTGCTGCAGATGCCATCGACCGAGAGCCCCGCGTTGCTTTGGAACTCGCTCACTGCGTGGGCACACAACGGCCCGAAGATGCCGTCGACCCGACCGCAATCGAAACCCAAGCGGGACAAGAGCGTTTGCAACCCCACCACGTCGTCGCCGCGCAGGTTGGGGGAGGTGAGATAGAGCAACCGATCACCAAGCGACCACGATGCCTCGACAAGGGCGCCCCAGGTGGCGGCGTCGCAAATGCCGTCGGTGCGCAGACCACGAGACGCCTGGAAGTCGATCACCGCCTGCTCTGTCACGGGGCAATACAGCCCTTCGTCTTCGACGGGTGAAGCCAAGAAGCCTGCGCTGCGCAGGCGACGTTGAAGATCGCTGACGGTGGCGGTGCGTTGACCGGCGGTCAGTGGGAAGGTGTCAGAAATTCGGAAAGCTCCTGAAGAAGTGCGCCCTTGCCTTTGGCGCCCACCATCCGCTTGACCATCTCGCCGTTGTTGAACACGAGAAGGGTCGGGATGCTCATGACGTTGAATCGCTGGGCGATTTCGCCATGGTCGTCGACATTCAACTTGGCAACGATGAGGTTGTCTTTCTGTTCCGTTGCGATCTCGGAAAGGATGGGAGCAATCATCTTGCACGGCCCACACCATTCGGCCCAGAAGTCGACGATGATGGGCTTGCTCGCCCCGTTGACGGTTTCGTCGAATGTGGAACCAGTGAGTGTCACGATGCCTTCAGCCATGGGCCCAAGTCTACGCAACGTTCTCGATCCCGAGAACTTTCAGCGGGAATCCGGCTCAGGCGTGGTTCGCCTCGAGCTGTGTGTATGGCTCAGGCGTGGTTCGCCTCGAGCCAGCGCTCGCAATCGATGGCGGCCATGCAGCCCGAACCGGCTGCGGTGATGGCCTGGCGATAGGTGTGGTCTTGCACGTCACCACAGGCAAAGACACCCGGAATGTTGGTGAACGAAGAGCCGGGTTTGGTGATCAGGTAACCGCTGTCTTCCATGTCGAGGATCCCGGTGAAGAGCCCAGTGTTCGGCTTGTGGCCAATGGCGATGAACAAGCCGGCAACGTCCATATCGGAACGTTCGCCGGTGACGGTGTCTTCGAGCACGATTCCCTGCAGAGTGTCGGTGCCCTTCAGTTCCACCACGGCACTGTTCCACTTGAACTCGATTTTTTCGTTGGCCATTGCGCGGTCGCGCATGATCTTGGAGGCGCGCAGTTCACCACGACGATGGATGAGTGTGACCTTCGATGCGAACTTGGTGAGGAAGGTTGCCTCTTCGACGGCGCTGTCGCCACCGCCCACCACGGCAATCTCTTTGTTGCGGAAGAAGAAGCCATCGCAGGTGGCGCAGGTGGAGACACCGTGGCCCACCAACTGTGTTTCGTTGGGAAGATTGAGCATCAGCGACTGGGCACCGGTGCTGACGATGATGGAGTCGGCGGTGAACTCTTTGTCGTGGGTCCACACACGAAACGGACGCTGGGAAAAGTCGACGCGCGCCACCTTTTCGGTGAGAAACGTTGCTCCGAACCGCTGTGCCTGCTCGCGGAAGCGGCCCATCAGTTCCGGGCCCATGATGCCCTCGGGGAAGCCGGGGAAGTTCTCGACCTCGGTGGTGAGCATCAACTGGCCACCGGGTTGGTCGGTGGTGGACGACGGCTCGCCTTCGATGACGAAAGGATTGAGGTTGGCACGAGCCGTGTAGATGGCGGCGGTGAGGCCGGCAGGACCCGAGCCAATGATCAAGACGTGATGGTGTGTGACAGACATGAGGGTCTCCGAAATTCGTGTCTAGAAATCTGAATCGTTGGGATCGCGGCGTTGCTTGCGGGCAATGACGAGTCCGATCAACAAGAGCAATCCACCGACGATGAAATACGAGAGCCATACCGCGGTGTCGCGGGCCATTCCCGCATCGAGTGCGGCTTGCACGCCACGGGTAGAACCGATGAGGAAGAGAATCGCAATGGTGATGAGGCCGGTACCGATGAGGACCCCGTACACCACACCTCGAACGATCGAGATGACGGGCTTGGTGGTGTGATCGCGAACGAATCCGACCCACTTGTCGATGCTGTCGACGGTGTGACGCGCCCACTCGGCGTCGGTGAAAGGGTTGGACGGCACGCCGTCAGCCTAACTGTTAGCCGCCGAGATCAAATTGGAAGAGCACCTCGCAAGTCGTTGCATTGACGACGTAGAGGACGTTCTTTCCGTCGACCACTGCACGTTGCACACTCACGTCGATTCCAGCAGAAATGGTGGAGATGGCCTCGTCGGCTTGACCCATGGGGCAGGCCACTGCAGGACTTGTGTCGACCGAGGCGGCCATCACGGTTTCAGCGGTGAGGTCGGTGGCGGGCGAGGGATCCGATGTGGTGGACGCGGAGCGCTGTGCAGTGGTGGGAGTGGCCGATGGCGCTGCGTTCTTCACCGGAGGGGTGTTGGTGCTGGCGGCGCTGGCGGCTTCGATGGTGGTGTCGCTGCCGCCGAAAGAAACACCAACACCCAAGCCAACGGCGAACAAAGCGGCCGCGGCCACCGATGTCATTGCGACGAAACGTGTGCGACGGCGCGAGTCGAGCGAGATCACCGGGGCGTCGCCGGCGCTGACATGACTGAGTGCAACGGCCAAATGGGCTTCGCGCACCGAAGCAGATGGTGGCGGAACGGAGCCGAGACCACGCAACACTGCATCGAATGCAGCGTCACCGGACAACGCGGCATTCGAGGGATTGGCGTCACCCTCGGTGGGGTGTGTCGGTGGAGTGTCGGGTTCAGTCATGGTTGTTGCTTCTGCTGGGCGTCTGGTCTGACGTTGTCGAGTCCAATATTGGTTCCCCGGGTTGCGGAATGTCGGTCATGGATGGGTTGGTCATGGATGGGTCGTCATGGAGGGAAGAGCGCGAGCCCAGGAGGTCGGCCATCAGATGTCGACCCCTTGACAACCGCGAGCGAACGGTGCCAACAGGAACCTCGAGCACTTCGGCGATCTCGGCGTAGTCGAGGTCGACCACGTAGCGCAGCACCAAGGCCGTGCGGAACTCTTCGGGGATGAGCGCCAGGGCCGCAGCGAGCGCGGAGTCCTGATCCATCTGGTCGGCGAGGCCTGCGGTGGGGTCGAAAGTGCCCGCGTGGGCAGCAAGGGTTCCGTCGGAGACGGGAGTGGGTTGGCGTTGCGTGCGGCGAATCTCATCGATGGCGGAGTTGGTGGCGATGCGGTACACCCACGTGGAAAATGCCGAACGTCCATCGAAGCGGGGCAGACCCTTCACCACGGAAATGAGAGCGTTTTGTACCGCATCGTTGGCGCTGTCGGAGTTGTGCACCATGCGATGGCACACGGCATGGACGATGTCGTAGTGCTGGCGCAGAAGCGCATCAACCGCCGCGGGTTCACCGCTTCGAGCGCGCGTGAGAAGATCTGCCGTCTGCACGAGGCAGAGACTAGGGCGCGGAGGTGGGATTCAATGCGGTCTGGTTCGAGAACGACACGCCGGCAACCACGCCTTGGAACGGATTTTTCGCGCTGCATTGCGGACTTTCCGAGATCTCGCGCAGGTACACCAGCACGTACTTGGCCTGGTCCTTGACGTTGAAGGTGGCCTTGCCCTGCTCGGTGCCGTAACTCTGGTCGACTTCTTGTCCCCATGCACCCAGATCTGCGGGAATCACGTCGAGGGCGGTGTACACCTCGATGGCCCATGGGGAGTGGGCGATGTTCACCGTGAGGGTTCCGGTTGACGGCGAGGACAACTCGGCAACGAAACCGACACCCTCTTTCACACCGAAGTACTTGTCGCCGTAACACACGGTGCGCCACTGCGTGGAGGGATCGCCATCGAGGAGAAAGGGCAACTTGTCGTCGTTCTCCACGCCGTCGTCACCCCGTGGGTCGTAACTGCGCACTCCAACAACCGACACCGGGCCGGTGGGTGCGGCTGGAGCAATCGACGCATTTGCCGGCGTGGTGACACCGGGATCACTGCTGGAGATGCTGCGCCACAAGACCACACCCACCACCAGCACACCCACCAACATCGCCGCGGCGAGAACGGTGGATGGTGCGATGCGTGGCTGCGCCTTTTTCTGCGGTGACTTCGCCGAGAGAGGCCGAGATGCAGAAGAAGAGACGGGACGGTTGGTGGGATTGCTCACCACGGGATCACCGGGAATGTTCGGGGTGCGACCGTGGGGAGTGTTGTCGATGTTGGCAACGTCGCGTGGTGCTTCGAGGGGGCCCGTTTGTCCGCGTGGTGGGGTGAGGCCTGTGGGCGTTCCGTCGAGACCGTCTTCACGCACTTTGTACAGTGCGGCGCGCACTGCTTCGCCGGTGGGAGGTCGCTGCGCCGGTTCCTTCTTCAACATCTGGTGGATGATCCGCGCAAGACTCACGCTCACCGTTGGGCGCAGCTTGAGCAAGTCGGTGGGTTCGCGTTGCACGCGTGCCAACGCAGTCTCCACGTCGGAGCCACCGATGAAAGGAACCCGCCCTGCGAGGCATTCGTACAGCACCAGACCGAGCGCATAGAGGTCTGCGCGACCATCGAGACGTTTGCCGCGCACTTGTTCCGGCGAAAGGTACTTGGCGGTACCCATCATGATGTTGTCGTTGGTGAGATCCGTTTCGTTGCCGCTGAGTGCTTTGGCGATTCCGAAGTCGGTGAGCAGAACACGCCCGGTGGGTGTGATGAGAATGTTGCCGGGTTTGATGTCGCGGTGAACGAGATCATTGTTGTGTGCTGCATCGAGAGCACTGGCAACAGCGATGCCGATGTGCACGGTGAGTGCCGGACTGAGGCGCGTGTGTTTGTCCAACACTTCGCGCAGGCTCATGCCGTCGACGTATTCCATGATGACTGCTTGGCGCCCGGCGTCTTCCACCACGTCGTACACGGTGACGATGTTGGGATGATTCAATGCGGCAGAGGCTTGTGCTTCGCGACGGAATCTTTCGGCAACCACCGCATCGCCATCGTGTTGCGCGCGCATCAACTTGACAGCCACTTTGCGACTCAGGGAGATGTCGTTGGCCAACCACACTTCGGCCATGCCACCCTGACCGATGCGCCGCTCGAGTCGATAGCGCGCCCCTATGAGGGTGTTCGGTACGAGTGAGGATGCCATTCCTCAGACGACGCTAGTTGCGCAGCGTTGTCTGTTTGAGGCATTGCGCGTTCACTCGGCGTCGAAGAATGCGACACCGATGGTGCCGCGTCCGGCGTGCGTGCCGATGACGGCACCGATGTCGCCGACTTCGATGTCGCCGGAGTACACGGTGCGCAACGATGCAACGAACGAGTCGGCGTCATCGCAATCGGCCTGCAACACCGCGAGGTCGGTGATGTTGCCGTGCGCTTTGACTTTGTCCAAGAGGAAGGCGAGTGCCTTGGCGCGGGTGCGCTGACGGCCACCTTCTTCCACCTTGCCCTCGCGAACCTCGATGATCGGCTTGATCGACAAAGCGGATGCCACGAGGGCCTTGGCGCCACCGATTCGGCCGCCCTTCTTCAAGTTTTCGAGGGTGTCGAGCGCCCCATAGACATGGACACGACGGCTCAAGCTCTCGGCGATGGCCGCCACTTCGTCGAGGCCGGCGCCGTTGTGGGCCGCCTGGGCGCAGGCGCGCACGATGATTCCCTGACCCATCGAGACACTGCGACTGTCGACCACCTTCACGGGAAACTCACTGGCAATGGCCTTGGCGGCGATGTCGGCGCTTTGCATGGTGGCCGAGAGTGCCGACGACAACGACACCACCACCACGCCGGTGGCTCCTTCGGACTTCAACTGACGGTAGGCCTGCTCGAACTGTCCTGGTGCCGGAGCCGCCGTCTCGGGCAGCACGGGCGAAGCCGCGCACTTGGCCCAGAACTCTTTGGGCGTGAACGCCTCGCGATCGACGTAGTCGGTGTCGCCGAAGCGAATGGTGAGGGGCACCACGATGATGCCGTATTGATCGAGAACTGCTTGGGGGAGGTCGCAGGCGCTGTCGGTGACGAGACGAATGGTCATGGAATTAGACCGTAGTTGCTTTGCGTGCGGGATGACCGCTTGCGTCGATGGCGTCTTCGATCGATCGCCGACGCTTCGTGCGCCAGTTGTGCACCCACCATGTGAGCAGCATGAGAGCAGCCACCACGGTGACAACCTGTCCGAGACCAGCCAACGCGCTGACCCGGGCAGTGACAGTTTCAGAGCCGAGAAGAACATCGCCGCGGGGGGTCACCAGTTCCACCGTCACGGGGAATCGCCCGTTGCTACGGGCCTCGACCATGGTCACCACTTCGGTGTTGGATTCGGCGGGAATCTCCACCGTTTGGCGTGCCTGGGGGAAACGCAACTTGGCACTTCGGAAGCGAATGTCCACCCGAATCGTGGCGTTGGATGTGTTGCGCAGTTGCAGGCGCAGTTCGCTCTCACGACCACTGAGGGTGAAGTTCGCCGTGGCAGGAAGGCCCACGGCTCGTCGCACGGCGTTGGTCTCGGCGGTGAGCGTGTCGACAAGGCCCGCGCGCAGTGCCTCGTTGGCGGTACTCGAGGCGAGTGTGACGTGCATCAATCGCCAACGACCAGCCCGCAGGTCGCCCTCACCCAACATCGATGCGGTGCTGTTGATCCGCGGTTCGAGCCGGTCCATGACGTCTTTTACTGACATGAGTCCATCGTCGGCGCGCTCGGGCAGAGTCACCAGATCTCCGGAAGTCTCGGTACCCGTGGGAACGGGGGTTGCACTCATGGCCAAGGCGGGGTCTGTGTCGGTGATCCGTACCAGTTGACGCAATACCTGGGCATCGGGTGGCGCCCCCGAGGATGTGCCAAGGGCGACGGACACCAACGACAGATCCTTGGCTGCCCCCACCAGAGAGGAGCGTTGGATCACCAAACCGGCAGCCACGCGCACGGCTCGCGCCAGGGGAGGAAGGTCACTGCGGGTGAGCACCTTGGCGAAGGTTTCGTCGATGCCCTGGACAAGAAGGGTGGATCCGTCGGTGGCCCTGGCGCGGTATGTGAGAGAGGAGTCCAACTGGCCGTTCAGACCGGACTCGGCAAGTGCCGTGGGGGTGAGGATCACACCACGCGTGCCCATGTCGCGCAACAAAGTGGCACCGTCTGCAGTGAGGCCCTCGTTGACCACCGCGGTGGTGCGGTCAGGGGTGACGCCAAGGGCGAGTGCGGCGGCATCTTCACCCGCGCGGAGTTGGGATGCGTAGGTTTCGGCGAGCTCGGCAGTGGCCATGGCGCTGGCATCGAGGGGTGTGAAGGTGGTGGCGCTGAAGGAGTGCAGGGGCCTTTCGCCCATCAAAGCGCCGAGAAGGTCGGCGTTCGAGGCCGACAAGGCCGAGGTTTGTCCGGCGGGAAGCGCAACGTAGGCACCCACCTTGGCTCCGGCGTAGCTGTCGACCAAGGTCTGCACGCCCGCCGCAAAATCCGGATCGGTGACCACCGAGCCGTCGGCAACCACTGCTGGTGGCGAGACCAACAGCATCACCGGCATCACGCGCAACGAACCCGCGGCGGTGATGTCGGGCAGGTCTTCGGGCGTGACGTGGTGCACCAAAGTGACGGTCGACGAGACGGGCTGGTTGTCGGCAGTGAGTTCGAGTGACACCGGATACACGCCCGTTGTGCCGAAGAGCAGGTCGCTGGATGTGGAGACCGACGGGTTGGTGGGCACCGACAACACGAGTCGACCCTGTTCGTTGCGGGGAAGAGAGGCCACTTCGAACGTCATGCGATCGAGGCGGTCACCCAGATCTCCATTGTCGATGTCGCTCAGATCGCCGCGCGAGGTGATGCGTCTGTGTGACGACACCGAGAGCATCAAGTCCTCGCCCGTGGCGCCGTTCGTGTCGACCACGGCCCGCCACGTGCCTCCACCGAGAACGGTGAAGCCTTGCTGCGCGATGGTCAGCTTGCCGGCGCCCGACGCAAGCGAGGAAGGCGTGCCCAACACAGTCGGCAGGCCAAGGACGGCAACAACCGCAACGGCAATCGCGCCGAGGCAACGACGGGGGAACGTCACGATGCATCCCTCGGCCCCGAGAGGGAGCCGGAGTCGAGATGGTCAAGAAGGGAGTCGCGCGAGGATTCCATGACGGAGAGGCCGTAGTCGAGTGGCTGGAAGCCCAACGAAGAATAGAGGTGCAACGCGGCGTGGTTCTGGACATCGGTGTTCACGTACACGCTGACCGCATCCCGGGCGCGCAGCCACTGCAAGGCGTCGACCACGAGTGCACGGGCGCCACCGCGGCGCCGGGACGAAGGAAGGACAGCCAGGCGCTGGATGTAACCCGTGTGGTCGGTGCAGCCGGTGAGGCAATAGCCGATGTTGCGCGCCATGGGTCCCATGATGCCGACCCCGAACCGACCCGGCCGACGGGCTCCGCGGAGGTGTGCGTCTTGTGTGGCGTGGATGGCGTAGGACAGCGAGGAATGATCCACCGCCCATTCGTCGCCGAAAGCGGCCAGATCGATGCGCACCGCATCGTTCATGCTCACCCGACCGATTCGCCAACCTTCTTCAACGTTCTGCGACGACCACGACTCCAGACCGCGACTCAACAAGACCAACTCTTGTCGGACCGTGAACCCACGTTCGGCGAGATCGTCGGCGATTGCTGGCCCGATGGCATTGGTGCGAATGCGCTGGTAGCCCGTCGATGCGATGGCATTGGCCCACTCACGCATCAAGTCGACCGAGACCCGGGTGTCGGGTTGGTGACCGCTCTGCAGAGTGAGGGCAGCGGTGGTGTTGTCGTGTGGCCATGATGTGAGCGACCACGAAGGAAGATCGGGTGTGGCGCTCACGTCCAAGACCGTAGTGCTGCACCACTCGCGTGCGTAGCCTGAGACGAAGTGATACCTGAACGCTTTGCGCCGATCCTCGCCGAACTCACTCCTCTCACCGCCCGCTTTGCAGAGGCGGGGAAACGCCTGTACCTCGTGGGCGGAACCGTCCGCGACCTTCTGGTGGGACGAGTAGACATCGACGGCCAGATGGACTTCGACGCCACCACCGATGCGCGGCCCGACGAGATCAAGAAAATCGTTGCCGGATGGGCCGACGCCGTGTGGACCCAGGGCGAGAAGTTCGGAACCATCGGGGCCAAGAAGGGAGACCGGGTCTACGAGATCACCACCCACCGCGCCGAGGCCTATTCACCCGATTCACGCAAGCCCGAAGTGCAGTTTTCCGACGCCATCGAGGCCGACCTGTCACGCAGGGACTTCACGGTCAATGCCATGGCGCTGGAGCTCACGGCCGACACACCCACACTGGTCGACCCGTTCAACGGCGCTACCGACCTGGTGACCAAGGTGTTGCGTACGCCGCTGTCGCCGGAAGAGAGCTTCAACGACGATCCGTTGCGCATGTTGCGCGCGGCGCGTTTCATCGCAGGCCTCAACCTTGTTCCCGACCCGAAGCTGGTGGACGCGGTCAAGGCCATGGCCGAGCGTCTCGAGATCGTGTCGCGCGAGCGCATCCGCCATGAACTCGATCGCTTGCTGACCGTCGAGCATCCCACTGCGGGACTGTGGTTTTTGGTGGACACCGGTCTCGCCGCCCAGTTCTTTCCGGAGTTGCCGGCCATGAGCCTCGAACAAGATCCGATCCACCGCCACAAAGACGTTCTCACGCACACTTTTGCCGTGGTCGAAAACGTCAGGCCCGACGCCCACACGCAGTTCGATTTCCGGATCACACGTCTTGCGGCTCTGTTCCACGACATCGGCAAGCCCAAGACCCGATCCATTCGCAAGGGCAAGGGTGTCACTTTCCACCACCACGAAGTGGTGGGAGCGCGCATGACCAAAGATCGCCTGAAAGCGCTGAAATACCCGACACAAGACGTCGATGCGATCACCGAACTGGTGGAACTTCACCTGCGTTTCCACACCTATTCCATGGGTTGGACCGATTCTGCAGTGCGTCGTTACGTGCGTGATGCCGGGCCGTTGTTGAACGAGCTCAACGTGCTCACACGTTGCGACTGCACCACGCGCAACGAGAAGAAGGCACTGATGTTGTCACGCCGCATGGACGAGTTGGAGGCCCGCATTGCGGAGTTGGCCGAACAAGAGCAACTCGCCGCCCTTCGCCCCGAACTCGATGGCGTCACGGTGATGGAGTTGCTGGACCTGAAGCCGGGGCGCCACGTGGGTCAGGCCCTGAACTTCCTCATGGAGATTCGTCTCGAAGAGGGTCTTCTCGGCGAAGAGGAAATCACGCGCAGGTTGCGTGAATGGTGGGCAGCCCAGCAGGGCTAGTTGCCGAGCTTGCGGGCGCGCAATGCCAACGTGCAGGGAACGATGGCGCGCGGTTTGTTCTTCGGCATCAATTCGTAGAGAACATCGAGCGCGAAGTTGCTGCGCTGCAGCGACATGCACACATCCCCGATGGTGAGGCCCGTGTCGGCTCCGTAACGACGACGGGCCACGGGTTCGTCGTCGTCGAACATTGCAGCGGCGGGGTGTTCGAGCACTGCAACGAATGCGGCCTCGGGCTTCAGCACGCGGTGCACCTGACGCAAGAGTCGGTCGATGTCGTCGACACCGGTCAACCGCTCGACACACAACACGAGGTCCAATGTCCCGCTGCGTTCGAAACCGAGATCCGATAGCCCCGCCTCGTGGAACTCCACTTTCACTCCTGCCGTTTCTGCGGCTCGCCGTGCTGTTGCGATGCGTTCGGCAGAGTTGTCGACTGCAATCACCCGGGCCCCGGATTGGGCCATGACGATCGAGTTGGGTTGCGTGGGGGGCAGGCCGAGTTCCATCACGCGCTTGCCTTTGACTTCGCCCACGAGTCGTAGTTCGGAATCATCAGGGATGTTGTTGCCGTACCAGACCGTGTTCATGTTCACAGTGTGGCAAGAGCACCGTGGCGAACGGGGGATTTCGCCTCGCTAGCCTCTCGCCCATGAGTTTCAGTGCCGGTTCGTTGCGTGGTGGGGGAGCAATCGACCATCGCCTCGCGCGGCAGCACCTGATCAACGAGTATCGACGTGGTCGCTTGCGCCAAGATCAAGTGTGCGATGCGCATCCTGAACTCATGCGTGCCGCGCGCAACTTCGGCGAAGAAACCCGCACCATGTGCCCCATCTGCATGGAAGACAAGCTGGTGCTCGTCACTTACGTCTTTGGTCCGCACCTTCCGTCGCACGGACGTTGCGTCACGCAGCGCAGCGAGATGGCCCAGATCCAGCGTCGCGCCAACACATCAACTTCCGACTACACGGCCTATGTGGTGGAGGCGTGCCGGATGTGCCGTTGGCATCATTTGTTGCGAGCTGTGCCGTTGGCGTCACGCGCCAAACGTTCTGCGTAAGACGAACCCGCCGTCAAGTCGGCCGTGAAGAGTCGCTTAGGATTCTCTGGTCGATCGTCGATGGGGGAAACGATGTCAGGTACGGATGTGCAAGTGAATGGTCATGTGAAACCAGGTTTCGAGGCCGTGCGTGATGCATTCGCGGCGAACTGGGCCGACGGTGAAAGCGAACTCGGAGCCTCCGTGGCGGTGATTCACAAGGGCGAGATGGTGGTCGACATTTGGGGTGGCCATGCCGATCCCGAGCGCACCGTGCCGTGGGAACGCGACACCATCGTCAACGTGTGGTCCACCACCAAGACCATGATGTTTCTCGTCGTTCTCGAACTGGTCGACAAAGGTGCGTTGAAACTCACCGATCCCGTGGCGAAGTTCTGGCCCGAGTTCGCCGCGAACGGCAAAGAGGGCATCGAGATTCGTCACATCATGTCGCACACCGCTGGTCTGTCGGGTTGGGAACAACCCATGACACTCGACGACTTTGCCGACTTCGACAAGTGCGCATCGGGATTGGCCGCGCAGGCACCGTGGTGGGAGCCGGGCTCGGCCAGTGGTTACCACGCCATCACGCAGGGCTATCTCATTGGCGAAGTGGTGAAGCGCGTGACGGGCATGACACTCGGCAACTACTTCCGTACCACCTTTGCCGAACCGCTCGGAGCCGATTTCCACATCGGCACTCCGGCCGAGTGCGATTCCCGTGTGAGTCTCAACGTGCCGCCACCCCCGCTGCAGATCGAAGGTGTTGCACCAGACAGCATTTCGATGCGCACGTTTGTGAACCCGATCATGGACGCGCGTGTCACCTGGACCATGCCGTGGCGGCGCTGCGAAAGTGCGGCGGCCAATGGACACGGCAATGCACGCTCGGTTGCCACGCTGCAGTCGTTGATTTCGCATCGCGGTGAACACGGCGGCAAGCGCTATTTCTCCAGCGGAGCCGTTGATGCCATTTTCGACGTGCAGGCCGAGGGAGTCGACTTGGTCTTGAATCAGCCGGTGAAGTTCGGCGTGGGGTACGGCCTCAACTCCGAGTACTCACCGGTCAGTCCCAATCCACGCGCCTGCTGGTGGGCTGGTTGGGGTGGGTCGTTGGTGGTCAACGATCTCGATGCGGAACTCACCTATGCGTATGCCATGAACAAGATGGCAGTGCAGTTGGTGGGTGACCTGCGTGCCGCGGGGCCGTTGATGGCCACCTACGGCGTCATTGCCTGAACAGAATCACCGGCACTCTGCGTCAGTCGACGCGTTCGTGGGGATACGACAGTGAGCATGCCATGCACCAGCGCTCGATCTCGGGGAGCACCACTTCTTTGGCCACGGTCTCCCAGGTCTCGGGAGTCACGTACATGCGGCGCACCGCGGTGAGTTCGGCCTCTTCGGATCCGCAGCTGTCACAACGCATGGCTTGAAAATACTGGGTTTCGGCCACCAAACCGGCGTGTTGCACGGTGTTCATCGCGTGTTGCACCCGTCTGTACACACTGGGGCAATGGAATTGCCCGGCGGTACACTCTCCTTTCCATATCCACCCTGCCCTCTTGTGGGGCCACGGTCCGCACCGTGTCCGAAGGGAGTTACAGCACATGAAACGTGCCTATGAATTGATGGTCATTATCGATGGTGGCATCGATGACAATGCTGCACAGCAGCAGGTGAAGACCATCACCGCAACAATCGCCTCCGTTGGCGGTTCTGTCCATGGCAATCCCGATTGGTGGGGCCGGCGTCGCTTTGCCTATCCCATCAACAAGAAGGACGACGGCTACTACGTCGTCTACAACGTCGAGGCCCCGGGTGGCGCTCTCGACGAAGTTGAGCGCACGCTCCGCATCGCCGACAACGTGGTTCGTCACAAGCTCATGCGCTTGCCCGACCGCGAAGCCGCACGCCGCGGAATGTTGGCCAGCGCCTAGTCGCACGACTCACCCTGAACGGAGATCACCATGGCAGAAAACACCATCACACTCGTGGGCAACCTCACCCGTGACCCAGAACTGCGCTTCACCACCGGTGGACGCGGCGTTGCCTCCTTCGGCATCGCTGTCGGCCGTCGTTACCAGGTGAACGGCGAGTGGCAAGAGCAAACCTCGTACTTCAACATCACCGCATGGGGACAGTTGGGCGAGAACGCCGCCGCCACTTTGGCCAAGGGTTCACGCGTCATCGTCACGGGTCGCCTCGAGCAGCGCGAATACACCACCCGCGAGGGTGACAAGCGCACTGCCATCGAAGTGGTGGCCGATGAACTCGGACCCAGCCTGCGCTGGGCCACCGCTCAAGTCGAACGCCAGTCCCGTCAGGGCGAAGGCGGCGGAGCCCCTCGTGGTGCTTCGGTCGCCCCAGATCCCTACATGGGCGGCGAAGAAGAGCCGTTCTAGAACCACAACGTTGAGAACAAAGATCGAAAAGAACTGAGAGAACAATGACAAGCAAGAAGAACAAGGCCCGCTCCGCGAAGGCCGACCTCAAGAAGCCCGGCAAGAAGAAGCCGAACGTGCTCGACATCGAGCGCATCGACTACGTCGACTACAAAGACGTCAACCTCCTGCAGCGCTTCATGTCCGACCGCTCCAAGATCCGTGGTCAGCGCATTGCCGGCACGTCGGTGCAGCAGCAGCGCGAAATCGCCAATGCGGTGAAGAACGCACGTGAAATGGCCCTGCTGCCGTACACCAAGCGCGTTGCCTCTGCCCGCGCCCCGCGCCCCGGTTCGGATCGCGACCGTGACGACGACAACGAGAAGTACGTCGACAAGTACGCAACCGAGGCCGCTGACGCGGTTGAAGAGACCACGGTGGAAGCCGTCGGTACCGAGACAGAGACGGAGGCCTAGTCATGAAGGTGATTCTTCGCAGCGACCTGAAGGGCATCGGCAAGCGCGGAGACGTTGTCTCCGTAGCCGACGGCCACGCCCGCAACTACCTTCTGCCCCACGGTCATGCCATCGCTGCCAGCGACGGCGCCGTGGACCAGGCAGCAGCCATGCGCAAGGCCCGCGACGCCAAAGAGCGTGCCAGCCGCGAGGCAGCACTCGGTGTTGCCAGCCGTCTCGGTTCGGCCGCCATTGCGGTGGTCGCCAAGGCCGGCAACGAAGGCCGTCTCTTCGGCTCTGTCACGGCTCCAGATTTGGCCAAGGCCATCAAAGAGCAGACCGGAATCGAAGTCGACAAGCGCGACATCGATATCGACACGCCCATCCGCACGGTGGGTCGTCACTCGGTGACCGTCACGCTGTTCCACGACGTCACGAGCACTGTCTCGGTCGATGTCGCGGCCGGCTGATTGTCCACAGTTATCCACAGGCAATCCACAGGTTTGTCCTCACGTTGTGCCCCTAGCGACCCACAGGGTCGCTAGGGCAATGTGTGTCCGTGTCTGACGCCCGCGCTTCTTCTTCCGGCAACACGTCGGGCCGTGTCACGGCACGAGTGCCACCCCACAACCTCGACGCTGAGTCGTCGCTGTTGGGTGCCATGTTGCTGTCGAAAGATGCAATCGGCGCCGCCGCCGAGCGCGGTGTCTTGCCGGGCGACTACTACAAGCCAGCCCACCAGCACATCCACGACGCCATCCAGTCCCTGAACATCACGGGTGAGCCTGTTGATGTGGTCACGGTGTCCGACAAACTCCAACGCGCCAACCTGCTCGAATCCATTGGCGGCATCGACTACTTGGTGGACCTGCAGAACCGCACACCGGCGGTGTCGAGCGCAGATCGTTACGCCCGCATCGTGCGCGAGACGTCACTGTTGCGCGGCCTCATCGGCGCGGCTTCCGAGATCGCAGAAATCGCCTACAGCCAGCCCGACAACATCGAGGCTGCACTCGACCAAGCCGAGTCACGGATCTTCGACGTGGCCCAGAACCAGGTGGTCGACACCATGGTGCGGGTGCACGACCTCATGCCCGAGACCATGTCGCATCTCGAAGAAATCATGGAGCGCGGCAATCCCATCACAGGGACACCCACCGGCTTTGCCGACCTCGACGAAATGTTGTCGGGTCTGCAGCCCGGCACGCTCAACATCATTGGTGCACGACCCGCCATGGGCAAAAGCGCACTGGCCATGGGTATGGCCGTCAATGTGGCCACCATCTCGAACAAGCCCGTGTTGTTCTTCTCCTTGGAAATGGGTCGTGCGGAACTGTCGCAAAGAATCCTGTCCAGCGAAGCAAAGGTCGACTCTTCCAAGTTGCGCAGCGGCCGACTGAACGAAGAGGACTGGCGACGCATCGGCCGCGCCATCGGCCGACTTTCTGTGCCGTTGTTCATCGACGACAACTCGGCGGTCACCGTGATGGAGATTCGCGCCAAGGCCCGCCGTGTGGCCGCCAAGTACGGCGACATCGGCATGATTGTCATCGACTATCTGCAACTCATGGGCGGCAACAGCGGCTCGGAGAACCGCCAGTTGGAAGTCAGCGAAATCAGCCGAAACCTGAAGATCCTTGCCCGTGACTTCAAGATCCCGGTCGTGGCGCTCAGCCAGCTGAGCCGTGGCCTCGAACAGCGCCAGGACAAGCGGCCCACGCTGTCCGACCTGCGTGAATCCGGAGCCCTCGAGCAGGACGCCGACGTGGTCATGTTCTTGTACCGGCCTGCGGTGTACGAAGACGACCCGCAGCGCAAGGCCGACGCGTTCCTCAACATCGCCAAGCACCGCGCCGGCGCCATCGGCGACATTCGCCTGGTCTTCTCGGCCAACTACACACGATTCGACAACTTCTCGTCGAAGTCGTCATAGTCGTTCCATGTTTCTCGGCGAAGACCTTCTTGCGTGGCTGGTGCTGGCCCTGGGCGGAGCATTGTGCGTGGGCAATGTGATGGCCATTGTCAAACCACCACCCCAGCGCAAGGCCGCGGGCGACCTCACCAAGGCGCCGCTCAGTCGCACCATCACCATGGCGGTGGTGGGTGGCGTGGCTGCGATGTGGGCGCTTGCCAGTCTCATCGGCTGACCGGGCACTCGCGCCGAAGCGCCTACGGTGTAGGCCATGGCCGCCAACTACGACGATGTCAGCGTGTTCGCTCTGTCGAACGAACGCGAAGAGACGCTTCTCAACAAGCAGACCGAGTGCTGTCTCATGTGGACCACCAGCGCGGGGGATCCCGTGGGTGTGTTCATGAACTTCGTCTGGGCCAATGGAAGTTTCTGGCTCACCGCCACCAAACAGCGCCAGCGCATCAAGGCCTATGCCAAGCGGCCCCGTGGGGCCATTGCCATCACCAGCCGAGGCACCGACATCGGTACCAGCCAGGCCGTCACCTACAAGGGCGACATCGTGTTGCACGACGATCCCGAGGTGAAGGCGT
>Ga0315899_10001324_pt1 | contig 28461 bp, 44 predicted proteins | sample LakEriMetagenome_2_FD_203518 | JGI IMG/M metagenome (GOLD analysis project Ga0315899, IMG submission 203518) | Freshwater fungal communities from buoy surface, Lake Erie, Ohio, United States - Buoy 4 MA112 | ecosystem: Environmental > Aquatic > Freshwater > Lake | place: USA: Lake Erie, Ohio... | reverse complement strand
AACGAGGAATCGGGCTTCAGCCAGAAGCATCGCATTGGTTACTGTAGATTTAAGAATCATAGAAGTGATGGTTGAATATGTACTGCGAAAGTGTGCTTCTGCTGTTTGTTACCGATGATAGCGAATATGCGCTTGCGGTGTTGTGAGCCTGAATATCCGGGGTGACATACGCAAGCGAAACGGCCGTCATTCCAGATGATCAGGTGGTTCCCGCCTTTGTCCTGACCGGCCTCGTGACAGGCTGGGCACCGGCCAACAAAGCCACCCGATTGTTTGCGGAGATTACCGACAAGGTTGAGCTGGAGGCCTGGGATGCCGTGGTCGACCTGTGGGGCGGATGGGGCGGATATTTTGAAACTCATTGTGGTTGTAGATGCAGAATAGTCGATTTTTAGGAGCCATTAAGAGTTGGAAATTGCCGCCCCATCCGCCCCACATTGCATTTTCGTCAATGCTGGCGGGCCTAAAGTGTGGGGCGGATCTTTTTCGTATCCGCCCCACATTTGGGTCATTCGAGGTCGTTACAGGCTTCATCGAGGCGGCAGAGCATGACGCGGAGGTAGCCGCGGGTGCCTGAATCGTCACGGTCGGAGCGGTTGAGGTGCTTGGTCGGGATGGCCTGATGGACCTCGAGCATGAGCTCGGCGGCACGCCGTTGGAACTTCTTCTCAGGCTCGGATGCCCACTCCTTGTTGCCGCACATCTGCAGGTAGGCTTGGAACAGTTCCTCGGTGCTGATACTGTCCGCGGCCATGCTGGTGGGCTTGATATGGTTGGTGATGAAGTAGCGGATTGAGTCGCTCTCTGACAGAAGGCTGTCGATGCGTGCCCGCTGCTTGGTGGTCACCGGAAACGAGCGGCCTTGTTTCAATACACGCTGTAGTGATTCAGCACCGGAAAGGAACCAGTTGAGAATACCTGGCCCCTCTTTATCAATCATCACATCGTGATAGTTTGGTATTACAGTCGATGGCTTAGGCTGCGAGAAGTCGAGCAGTAGCAGGCGACGAGACCACGCACCTAGATCGCCCTGCACGTTCACTCTGAGTTTGCTGTTGGCTGTGACAATGACATTCCAGTCACCGATCAGTGTCTTAACACCGTTGCGGTTCTTGAACTCTGCGATGATACGGTCGCCGCCGGTCATGGCCTTTAGGAAGCTCGAGCCCTCGCAGGAGAGGAAGTCCGGGGCCACGTCGGCGCCGATCAGGAGTGTCTTGTCGTGGAACAGGCCGGCCTCGAAGCGCCCGCCGAGGTGGTTGGTGCGGAGCTCGGAGCAGTTCTCGTCGCCGACGAGGCGCCGGACAACACCGGCCACCGTCGACTTGCCGCCGCCCCCGGTGCCGGTCAGCAGGAGGATGACTTGAGGCTGGTTGCGTTGCAGGAGGGCCAGGCCGCCCCAGTGCTGCAGCATAAGCTGGTCTTCGGCCTCGGGCAGAGCGTGGTCGAGGAAGGCCTGCCACATCGGGCTGGTGGCGCCTTCGACGTACCGGATGGGCGTCTGGTTGCGCGACATCCACTCCGGGGAGAAGCCATGCATCCCGTAGGGTGTGACGCGCAGGTCGACCATGACGTTCTCGGTGTGGACGATGGCGTCGGGGCGGTTGAATGGCGCCCGCTCGACCTGGAGCTGCGCGGCCAGGTCGATGACGCCATTCGAGAACTGCGCGGTCAGCTTGGGCAGGAGGCTGCGCAGGTGGGGCGCTGCCTGGTCGGCGGCGTGATCGAGGATGACTTTGCGGGCCATGGCCAGCACCCGCTGGCCGACTTCTTCGCGGGTCATAGACTGCCAAATGCCGCGGTCGGCTAGGTAGAAGTAGAAGCAGCCGGTGACGGTATCGAAGAGAATGCGTTCCTTGGCCGCCAGGTAGGCCGCGAAGAATGGAGCCTGCAACGTGCCGGTGCCCTGCTTCGAGAACACCCAAGGGTCGCCGTGTTGCTGCAGGAGCTCGGCGATGGCCTCGTTCTCGCCGGGCACCGGCCAGCCTTCGGGCCAGCGGATCTGGGAGAAGTCGAGGGTGATCGGCGGATTGTCGATCAGCACGGTGTACTCGCATCCGGAGGGGTGGGTTCCCTTGACAGTCGAGAGGTTGCCGGTGCTGCGCCACTCGTAGAGTGGGCGCCCGAGTTGCCGGCCGTTGACCTCGACCATCTCGGTGGTGCTACGGGCCGAGGAAGGGCCCGGGTAGGGCCCGGAGATGCGCACACCGATCTGGGCGCCGCGGCGGCCCCGCCACCGTGCGGTTGTCTTCAGCTTCGGATTGACGGCAAGGAAGGCATCGAGGCTCTGGTCATCATCGAAGTCGATGGCGCAGAACCCGCCGGAGTGCTCGCCCAGGCGCACGGCGACATTGCCGTGCTCGAGCAGTGCCTGATAGGTGGCCGCCGCGGTGCTCTGCAGGGTGTGCTGGGTGTACTTGACGAGCGGCACCTTTGTGCCCGGCCGGCAAGGCACCAGGAACAGCGGCGTGCCGAGCCATTGCTCGATCTCATGGGTGGACATCATATCGGGAAATCAGGTCAGCGGTTCGCGGCGTTCAAAGCGGATGGCCTCCTCCGAGATGAACCAGCCCTTGGGCCATTCCTTCAGGTGCAGGCCGCCCAGCGTCCTGACTCGGCTCAGGGCCACATAGCCTTGCCCTGGCTCCCTGGCAGCCCGGATGTCGATGTAGGCTGCGTCGAGGGTCAGGCCTTGGGCACGGTGTATGGTCATGGCGTAGGCGAGTCGGAGCGGATATTGCCACACGGTGACGCCCAACGTCTCGAAAAACCATTTCCTTAGCCCCACAGAAATGGTTTTGCCGCGGGTGTACACGTCGATGGTGTCGCCGCATTTGCCGGTGACGAACCCGATCTGGCCATTGGCGAACCCGGTCTCGGCGTCATTCGCGGTGAACATCACGGCCGCCCCGATCTTGATCTGGAGCACCCGAGGCGTGCTCATGTTCTTAGTGGCGAAGTCGATGGCCTGTGCCACGCCTTTGGTGTGAGCCTCGAGGGTCATCAGCTCTCCGGTGACGGTCTCGAGGCGGTAGCTGTTCCACTTGTCGACCTGGGCATTGTGGGTCAGGAGGTGGGTGATCTCGGCCTTGGGGAACCAGGAGACACGGGAGCGCAGCACGTCGGCGTCGGTCTTGGCCAGCTTACCGATGCGGAACCCGCTGAGGGCCTGAACAAACAGCCTGTCGTCCTGGCGCCGGACGGTCTCGAGCTTGATTGTCTTGAAGTCGGCCTCGGCCCAGGCATCGGAGCGGAAGGCCCAGTCGTAGGGCTTGGACTGGTCGATGCGCACCGGCGGGAGCTGCAGGAAGTCACCGAGCACAATGATCTGCAGCCCGCCGAACGGCCGGGCATCATCTCGGAGCAGCTTCAGCCAGAAGTTCAGGAAATCGAATTGGCGCCCGGCCATCATGCTGATCTCGTCGATGACTAGGATCTCGGCCTCCTCGACCCGCTTGCGGGCGTTGTGAATGGTCGGCTGATCGAACAGGCGTGTGGCGGCCTGATCGAATGTCTCGTTGTCGCCGGGCCCGAGCTGCATCCCGCACCAGCGGTGCACCGTGGTGCCTCCGATGTTGAGGGCTGCGATGCCTGTGGGGGCGGTGATGGCGACGTTCTTGGTGGTCTCGATCTGGTGCAGGAATTGCCGCAGCAGGTAGGACTTGCCGGTGCCGGCCTGCCCGGTCAGGAACACGTTCCCGCCGGTGGTCGCCCAGGTGATAAACCGGGATTCGGGCGTGAACTCCGGGAAGTCGGTGTCGATGACCGGACAGGTGGCTGGTGTCATATCAGTAGAGTTCCGGGCAGAGCACGTCGTGCACCTTCTGGGTCAGCTCGACATCCTGCAGTGCATAGGCGATGGCGGCTTCACGATCCCGGAGCCACAGGTCGGAGAAGTCGGCGCCGCTGCCGGACTTCTCGCCGAGGTTCAGGTGCCGGCAGATTGCAGCCAGACTGCCGTGGGCCCGGTTGTCCCCGAGCTGCCAGATTTCCCGGAGATCGAGGATCAGATCGTTCCAGTAGCGGCCATGCCGCAGCCAGTAAGGCGGCGTCACCCGGTGCTTCCAGGAGCGTTTGTAGAGGAACGGCAGGTCGAAGGCCTTGGTGTTGAACCCGACCAGTCGAGGCTGGCGCTCGAAGCCGGCAACGATCTTCCACCATTGCACCAGCATTTCCTTTTCGCCGTCGGCATCGGCGCACAGCACCCGGGCCTTCTCGCCGGGCACCTTGTATCCGATGCACAGCACCTGGCCGCTCAAGGCATCGAGCGCAGCGTTCTTGATGTAGTCGGTGACGTGGTTCTCCTCGGCCTTCTGGATCTTCTCGGCGATCAGGTCGGGATTCTTGATGTTGCCGAGTTTGACTTGTGATGGGTCGAACGGCGGGATGACGAGCTCAGGCCGCGGTAATGGGCCGGTCTCGATGTCGAATATGATGATGGGATTAGCGGGCATCTGTTTTTGGTCGGTTGAGGCTGTAGTAGGCTGTGCTGACTGAGACTGCGAAATGTTTGGCGATCTCCCGGTAGGAGTGCCACGGGTTGGTTTTTCGCCACTCCTGAATGCGAGCCATCATCTCCTTGTTGATCTGATAGCGGCTGATGGGCTTACGGGTGACCGGCTTCCAGTGCGGCTGTCGCTTGGTTTTCTTCCTCGGCTTCTTGATGGCCTCCGGGTTGGCCGGAGGCTGTGGCGCCGGCCGGACGTAGCCAGGAGGCGGTGCGCAGAGCGCTGCGATACGTTCTGCAGAAAGGTTGAGCTTCATTTGATGTGATGCGCGTTTGTCCGCCGATGCGCGCCCCCGGCAACGAACCATGAGTCCTTCAGCAACGGGCTGAAGAAAGTGTCTTGCCGCAGTGCGGGCAGATATTGAGCTGGTACACGGGCTCGACGCCGAGCCAGTCGCAGATCTCGTGATAGGTCTTCACGCCGAAATTGGCGACACAGCCCGGCCGGATGTGGCCTTTGTTGAAGAGGTCGAGAGCCTCGTCACGATTGCGGATGCCGATGGCCTCAATGAATCCGAGGCACCGGACGGTGAATGGGTAGCCCCATTCGGCCATGATGGCCTCGCGCCGGCCGTATTCCCGGAGGATCTGGTCGATGCGCTGCTTGGTCAGATTGAACCGAGCGGCGATCTGATGCAGCTTGAGCCCTTCATTGCGCAGCGCGAGCACCTGCGGGATCAGCTCGTCGGTCTTCTGCTGTGGTTTGCGTGTGGCCATAGTGTGATCAATAAGGGATCTCGTCGGAATCCTGATCCGCGGCCTCGGTGGCGAACTTGGCCTGATACCAGTCGAGCGCCTTGATCAGCCGGCGGTCGTCCGCGGTGGTCTTCTCCTGGGCCTTGGTCTTCGGCAGCCAGTGCTCGATCAGCGCCCCGATGGCTTCCTCGGTCATCTCGCGCAGCTCGACGCCCTTGTGCTTGCCGACGTGCACCTTGGTCTTGGAGAGATCGGTCTCCTCCTGATTGTCCTGGCTGCCCGAGGTCTTGCGGTAGCTGGTGTCGCCGCCTTCGGTGGCCTGCGTGCTGCCGTCCTTGGCCGGCCTGTCCTGCAGTCGCACCCAGAGCCCCGAGGCCTGCAGGGCCTCGCCGGCCTTGTGCGGCGTGATCAGTTTGATGTTGGCGAAGGTCTTCGATCCGTCCTGGCTCTGCTCGTGGACGATGACGACATTGGCCGGGCGCCCGATGAGCTGGTCGAGGTCGAGGCTGCTGGTCTCCTGGTCGGTGAGTTTGCGCCCGAACCAGTCGCGCAGGAACTTTGTGAGGCCCGCCTTTTCGTGCAGGCTCGGTGTCATAGGGGCGGTCATGACCACCCAGGGCTGTGCCGTGTTACGGCTTTTGTCGATGAGATCGAGCTCGAAGGCGATCTTGAACTTCTCCTTTGTGCCGTACTGCGTTTCGTATGGTTTGAGCGGCGTGATATCCACGCATACAGCGCGGCCATTGTATTCGGGGCACGGGGCGTAATCCTTGCCACCTGTTTTTCCACTTACGATCATGTTTTCGTCTTACGTTGTGTTGTTGTTGTTGTGTTATTTCGAGGCCTGCTTTTCGACCTCGGAAAGTTGCTGGGCCATCTTCATGTAGTTCGCCCAATAGTCCGGGAATGCATCCCGCAGCTTCTTCAGGTTGCTTGGATCTGCAGCCAGTGCAGCGGCGCCTAAGGCACGCACGAAGCTGCCGCCGTACTCCTGCATCGTCCTGGCCACATCTCGATCGGTGACGTTCACTTGCTGGCCTTTCCCCTGCGGCGCGTCCAGTAGGACGTGTATTCCATCTTCTTGGCCTTGGAGGCCGCTAGTATCTCGGTGATCTCGCCCTTGCGGAAGCGGTAGTGGCCGCTGCCTTCGTGTCTGAGTTTGTCTGCTCGGTTTGTCATGGGTATTCTGTAAGTCTCTTGATGTATCGGTTCCTCTCAGCCGGTTTGGCGTCGATCATGTACTGCAAAGCACCACAGGCGTTGAGGCTAGCCGTAAGCTCCCAGTCCTTTTTGTTGTCGTACAATTCATGCCATCGCTCGTTGGAAACGACTACGATCTGGCCGGTTCGCTTGTGACGGAACACGAATGCGGCAGGGCCGATGGGGGTGTTCATGTCTTCCTCACCTTCTCCCGATGCTTGCAGATCGTGCAGACGTAGGTTTTTCCGCTCTTGGACATGACAGCCACTCGGAAGCATCGCTCGCATTGGATGGTATCGCTCACGGCAACGGCCCTCCATTTTCCCACAGCAGCAGATCGGCGCGGAGAGCGTCGTTCTCCTGCTCTAGTTTGGCGATGCGCATATGCTGTTCCGCTAGTCGCTCCCCTGCTTCAGCGACTGCCGCGTTGGCCGCGCCATCGTCGGATTGAATATCCTGAGACAACATCCGCATGGCCGCGATCAGTGTTTCGGTTGAGGTTTTCACGGCTTGGCCTCCTTGGCTTTGCGCCATTTATCTCTGGTTTTAGACCCTAGCGGACAGAACGCTTTGAACTCGGAACACATCGCGTCCCCCGCCTCCTCCAACCGCTTGATGCGCTCTTGAAGTTTTGGCACCTCGCGCATGATGACCACGCGTTGAGACTCCCCAAGCTGTCCGCCAAGCATTTTTGACAGACTGTTCGGATTCCACTCACGTTCCACGGCCATTGCGGATTCCTTCCACTCCTCCAACCGCTTGATGCGGTCATTGGCTGCGTTGAGTTCGCGTTCCAGTTGGGCGGATACTGTTTCATGCACCCACCACGCATCTTCAGGATGACACAGCGTGGAGAAACGAACTCGGTTTTTATCCGTCCTCGGTGTATCGCTCATTTCAGTCCCTCCGCCAGCATCGCGTGCTCTAGGATGAGCACCGCATCCGCCGTCTTCAGTGTGATATTGAGGCTCGGCTGCCGCTGCTGCGCCAAGCCCTTCAGATGGGCCTTCCAGCGCGTTCCATGGGTCTTGCTGGTGCCTGCCCCTATCGTCTTCTGCCAGCGCTGTGGCGGCACCTCGATGCACCTGGTGAGCATCGAAGCGATCAGTCCGTGGATGAATCCTACGTTGCGGCCGAACTGGAACATCGCGCTACCCGGGGCGCCCTTGCCGCCGATGTATCCGCCCACCTTCTCGATGTAGACCACATCCGACTGGCTCAAGTAGTTGATCAGCACCTCTCGGACGTCGCCGTCGGTTGCCGGCATTGGCTCTAGGGTCACCCGGTTGTTGGCGAAGTGCGCAAGGCCGCCGGACAGGCCGGGGTCGATAGCCAGAATTCGTTTCATTTGGCGTTCCTCCTTAGCCACGCCTTTATCGCCTGCTCGGTGACGGCACCGACCTTCAGGCCTGCAGCCCGGCAGTAGTCTCGCAGCGTTTTGTGGATGTCTGGGTTCACGTTGATCGTCTTGGTTTTACTCATTTGAGATGCTTGCGGACCTTGTTCCAGTAGGACTCGGTGGCCTGCTTCTTATCGCCAGACGGACCCCCATTCCAACGACGGGCGAGCTGCTCGGTACTGGCGCCGCGGCCGTAGTGCTTCAGGTAGGCCTCGCAGACTGCCCGAGCCTGCGCACTGTTGGTCATGTCCTGGTGCCGGTAGTGGCTGCCGGTGATCCGGTTTACGTCCAGAACCACCCCGCGGTGGATCTGCAGGGGGCCTACGGCGCGTCCGTTGTCGCCGATGGCCATGTCGTTGCCGGATGACTCGACTATGATCAGAGCGCTGATGAGGTTGGAGATGGTTGTCATGGTTTGAAATTGTGTGCGTTGATTCAACCTGGTCGCACCCCCAGTTTGCCGCTATCGCTCGGCACGGCGTATTGACGGGATCAATCTGCACCATCACCCAAACACCTGCAACACATTTTTACTATTTTTCCCTCTTTTTGCAGAAAACCCAATGTTTATGCGGGTGAAACGAGGGTCGAAAAGTCAGGATGCGAGCTCATTCGGCAGTCGCAGGTCGACGTACCGGATGGTTTCGTAGCGCTGCTCGTTGGCAACGGTGTCGAAGTAGCTTGATACCTGGCGCCGCTCGCCGTCGCTGAAGTTGCGCAGGGTGTCGTATCCGGTCGGCAGCACCGGAGTGGATTCATTTGGCTGACCATTCTCGGTGTCGAAGTTCCACGCGGTGAAGCCCTGGCTGTCGGAATAGGCTGCCAGGTTCACCGCGGGCACATACCAGTAGTCGTTGCCGCCGGCATCCTGGTCACGGTAGCAGACGACGCCGTTGGCGATCAGGAGATCGTAGGCCTGCTCGGAGATGTAGAACGACGGGATGGTGCCGCCAGATTCACGCCCGGACGTTCCGAGAAGCACCATGCCGATGGTCAGCACACCGAGCACCCGGGAAGATCCGGTGGCGTCGTACAGCGGACACGATGACATCCCCAGGCACAGCGGCACGGCTCGCGTCCAGGCCCGCACCGACCATTCCAGCAGGTTCCAGAGCCACGGGCTCTTCGGGATCTTGTGGAAGAACGGCCCGCCGCCGGGCAGGTAAGGATTGCCGACCGGGTTGTAAGGCAGATCGAACCCGACCTGCTCGACGCCACCTGTCCAGCAGATGTGCGTCATGTTATCGCGGTACGGCGGCGAATAGGTCGACGACTTGAACGGCACGCTCGAGGCGAACGAGGCGCCGCGGCCGTCCTTGAAGATGTCGTCCCGCTGCGCCGGCACCAGGTCGACAAACGAGCTGTTGTCGGCTGTCGGTATGTAGGCGTACTGCTGCGTTCTGTTGGGGCTGCCTGGGATCCGCACCGAGGCGTCGATGCCTCCGGGTCCGCCCCACTTGTTCAGCCAGAAGTCGGCGCCCCACGGCCTGTCGTCGACGCCACCGCCGGAGGCCATGTTGATCTCGTAGGTGCGCACCTGCTCGAAGTCGTAGACCGAGCTGGAGAAGCCCCAAGGCCCGCCTGCAGGAATAAAGGCCGTGTTGACTGCCTGCACACCGGATCCAGGCACGGGATTGAGTGCGGGCAGCACATTGCCCCATTGCTGGCTCGGGTATGTTCCGGCGACTTGCAGGTAGAAGATGTGCGTGCCGGAGGTGTACCGGCTGTTGAACCAAGGCCCTACACCGAATCCGATAGGCCTGTCGGCGATGTAAAGGCTCTCGTTGTCCGCGGTAGTCTCAAAGTTGTTCAGCGTGCTGCCGCCGATACCTGTGGCCGTTGCCGCTCGGCACATGAGGCCCATCGGAGTCATGCTGACCACCGATACCTTCTCCTCCACGATGTCGACGGCATCGGTGTAGGTGTTGAGGAAGCCAACCTCGACGGCAATTTTGCGCCGGAGGTTGCGCATCGTGTCGAATATGGTCGGCTCGTTTCCGGCGTCCCAGGTGTAAGTTCCTGGCCCGGTGATCGGATCCATGCCCTTGCAATACTGCACCGGGTAGACCGTCGAGATGGTCTTCACGCTGGCGTCGATCTCCCAGTAGGGATTCGTTGTCGTGGTGAAAATGTTGGCGTCGATAGGATAGATGCGGATGACGCCACGCTGTGTGGTCACCTGCATCCCGGTAGCCGTGACGTTGACGTCGATGCCCAGATCGCGCAGACGGTCGACCAGGCCTGTGATGCCGTTGAAGATGCGGATCTGATCGGAGATGACATCACCGGCAGCGTTACTGAACGTCACCCGGGCGCGGCCCCAAGTAAACACGGCATCCCCGATGGTCGTATTGGCATCGGTCGGGTCGGCATAGACTCCGGTGTACACCTGCCGCGGATCGTAGGGGATGAACGGATCGTGCACCGCACCCATCACCCGGCGCCATTCAAACAGGATGAACGGGTTGGCCACGTTGTTGGCCTGGGCGGATCGTTCGAGGCTCAGGAACTCCGACTGCGTGGCGGTGTCGGACCATGACGGCGGCCCTTCGGCGAGGAACGGGATGTCGCCGGTGAAATACGGGAAGAAGTAGCGGCAGAAGGTTCCACCCGGGAAGGTCACCGCCCAGGTGCCGTCAGGCCGGCGCCGGAAAGCCCTGCAGGAGCCCGCGGAAACGAATTGGCGGTCTGCGCTGCCATCGGGCAGTTGCAAGAACACCACGGCCGATCTGGTGCCGCAGTTGTGCACCCGCCAGCAGTCGTACCGCTGGTAGGTGCGCAGGATGCGGAACTCGTAGATGCCTTCGAGCGCAATCTCGGCAACGGCCAGCCGGTGCTTGTGAATCCGGCCAGGAGGCAGTGTCGGCTCGATGCCGGCGCCTAGGCTTCCGCGAACATAGGACGTCAGGCCCGAGGTCGACGGAGGATCCCACCCTAGATGCACGTCGTACTGGATCCCGGCCACCTCGCGCTTCAGCAGCTCGAAGCTGTAGTGGATATCGGCGACGTCACAGGTGAACGGGTCGCCACCGGCCACCCAGTGGTCGACGTAGGCCTGGCCGCCCTGAACGTCGAGGTGTTTGGTCTCGAGCTTCGATAGCTCGACCTGTGTCTGAACCTGGTTGTGGTTGTCCCGCCAGTTGTAGCCGATGCCGGGGATGTACGGCAGCGGCGATTCCCCACCGTCCCGCAGTCGTTTGCAGGTGTCCGGGTCGTTGCGGTAAACATACCAGACGCCGTATGGGTATTTCCCCTCCCAAGCACCGGATGCGGAGCTGGCGAACAACGGGCTCTTGCCGTTGAGAACCCGGTGGCATTTCTGGTCGAAACGGGAATAGAGGCTGTTCAGGTTCGACGCCGTGAACATCTTCTCCCGCTTGTCTACGGCGAAAGGCATGGCGTCGGATCAGTAGAACCAGGATTCCTCGGACGTCTGAGTTATCTGGGCCACCGGGTTGAGCTTCAGAACGGTGCCGTTGGCATTCTGCTCGACCCGTTGCCCGGGCCCGGCCACAAGCTGCACCTTGCGCACAGCTTCGATGAGCTGATTGATCGCCCGAGCATGGTCTGCCTTGAGACCACGCTCGGACAATTTGGCTGGGAGCTGTATCGGCATGGCCTTAGATCTCGCAGAACTGGGCGAAGATCTTCACCGGGCTGTTCGATGCCTTGACGTACATCGTGGCATCGACCCACGGGATCAGGATGAACTGCCCGGCCGGGATCTGGAAGCTGTACGGCGAGGAAGGCCCGATCGAGACCGGGTTGACCAGATCGAGGTTGACCACCAGGAGGCGGTATGGCGTGGCCAGATCCGCGGTAAGATCCAAGGTCTCGTCGGTGGTGCCGACGTCCTGCGTCTGTTGCCCCATGTCCCGGCCGGTCATGTTGGCGATGCAGGTGTAAACCTGCGGGTTGATCGAGGCGCCGCCCTTGCTTGCGTACAGCCTCGCCGACATCTCGACTTCGTTGGCCATGGTGTTGGTAGGTTAGATCTCGCAGAAGGTGGCCTGAATGGTCACCGAGGAAGTGTCGGCCTTCAGGTAGAGCGTCGCGCTGACATACGGGATCAGCATGGTCTCACCGGCCGGGATCCGCATCGTGTAGGTGCCGGAGACGAACCCAGCCTCGACGAAGTTGGTGCTGTCGAGGTTGCTGATCAGCAGCTTGTATGGGCTGGAGACATCGACCGGCACGTCGAGAGCTTCGACGGTGATGCCGATGAGCTGGGTCTGGCTGCCCATGTCGGTGCCGACCATGGTGGCGGTTTTGGTGTAGGTGACCGAGGGCAGGTACGCACCGTTTTTCGAGGCGTACAGCCGGGCCGTCATTTGAATCTCGTCTGCCATAAGGTGTGCGGATGTTGGTTGAGGTTAGATGAAAGGGTAAACCAAAAGATCCCAAGGGGCGAACGTCCAAGAGATGACTTGTTCGACCTGGTTGGTCTTCAAGATCAGGTTCGTCGAGTAGTTTGTTTGCCGCCATCCCCAAGCTGTGCCTGGAGGCGTGAAAAGCGGATCAGCGGGAGGTTGTGGAAGAATGCTTTGGATGGCAAACAGGTTCCACGATTGCACGAATGAAAACGGAAGGTAAACCGGAGGGATTGTTTGCGGGGTTTGAGGAAGCCCAAGAGAACCCGAAAAACTGGCGTAGCGTGTAAGCACATTACGCGGCATTGAGAACGAATCCTGGCCACGATTTAGCATCTGCCACACCTTTTGAGCTACAGGGAATGAGTTGATATTGCTTTCCGGTGGCCCAGGCAGTGATTCTCCGTTTTTTACTGCAGTCTCAATGATGAACCTGTATGCCGCAGGGTTTCCGCTTTTCGTGGCTTCATCAATGACTGCTGGAAGTGAAAACAGCGAAATATCGTTGTAATCAGTGCGAAACTCGAACCTGATGTCTGATGTGGCCTCCGGCGCAGTTGGGATTACTGCGCTTTCAATCGGTGTTCCAGGATCGGCTGTTGGACCAGAAAACACCACGGTGGCCGTGGAATATGGGCCATCTTCGACCGTCGAGTATTTCGCACCAACACGAGACCACTCAAGTGTCGCAAGACGGATCGCATCCTTGCTTCCGCGATATTCAATGGTCCAAACCGGGCCAGTGCCATTGCCTGCCTGGTCAAAGCGGCGAGATACCTCGACGTACTCGAAGTTGTTAGGGTTTGGAACACCCTGAATCGTCGGAGGTGCTGTTACTGGGCGTATTTCCATTTTTATTCCCCTTGAACAGCGCTTGCTGTTCTTCCTGTATTCTTAGTAATTGATCGCATTTCCGAGGTTTGAACCTTGGATTGATTGATCAAGTCCTGCACCCACTTCGGCTGCATCGTAGTGTCTGGCAATTTACGCTTTGAATCAATGGTGCTGATTGTTCCTCGGTTTATGGGTAGAGCCTCGAATCTTTTGTTTGCGCTTTCAGGAGAAAACGCCTCTTGGATTCCAGCCTTCAAAATAGAGCCTTTTCCGCCTAACACCTGGAGAATCCCTTTAACACCATCGGCCAGATCTTTTTCATCTGCAACAGCTCTTTCCAGAGCATCAGCCCAGAAATTGACCGTAGGAACCGCAGACACAACCAGTTGCCTTTGAACTTCATCGAGACGATCAGCCATCTGGCCGATTGCATCAATCTGATCTTTTGTAATGAGGTCGATGGGGCCGAGATCTTTGATCTTAGCCATTGCTCCGGCAGCCTTGAATGCCTTCTCGCCGAGCAGATCCATGATGGCTGCCTGAGTCTGTGCGCTCTTTCCGGAGGCCATGTGGGCCTGCCCCATCTTCGTGATCAGCTCAATGTTTGACAGGCTCTTGTTGTTGAGCTCTGCCACCGAGAATCCCAAGGCCTTGAAGTAGTCACGAGCTGGCCCACCTTCCTCGATGGCCTTCAGGCGCTCCTGGCTGACCTTGGTGATGGCCTTGGCCATGGTCTCAAACGAGACGCCCGTCTGGCTGGCGAGCACCTGCAGGCGCTGCACGTCGTCGGTGCTGATGTTGAGCTGCTCCGACAGGTCACCAATGGCGTCGGCCGTCTCAATTACCTTTGACGTAAATGCAGCTACGGAAGCAACGGAAAGCGCTGAACCTAACTGAGCACTTACAGAATATCGGAATTTATCAGCCAGACTCGTGGCCCGCTTGAGGCCGGTCTCGAAGGTCGAGCCATCGAGGCCGAGCTTTGCAATGAGTGAGAAGATGGCCATTTTTAGTTCCTAGTGCTCAGTTGCTGACCGTAACGCCAAAGAGCCTCTTGCTTATCGCCCCACAACTCAACCTTTCCTTCCATCTCAGCGTGGGTCAGGAATAGGCGCTCGGCGTCGATCACCGGCATCGACAGCACATCCTGCTCATTGAACCCGATGGATACAAGGCCCACTAGGATGCGCTCAGGCCACGGCATTGCTGCCTGCTTTGATTTGACTCCCGGCGTCTGTAGCACCTCCGGGCAGTCGGACTGATCAGTCAGCCATTGCTGCATCGTGGCGCATTCTGCCGCCAAGTTGGCCTTGGTGACCCGAGAGCGCATCAGGCGCAGCGGTATCCACCCGATGATGGATCGCATTGCCTTGATGGATTCCCGGGGCTCCTGAGAGCAGATGACGGCAGCCTCGACCAGATCCTGAGCGGTAGCGTCCCCTCCGACAACGAATGGTGAACCCATCCGGTGCAGGAGAATGGCGTGGCCGACCGTGAAAGGCGCCATCCGGATGCCGAGCACCATCGGTGGCGTCTTCGCGGTGGCCGTCAGGATGTCGGCCAGGATCGTCACACGTTCAACGAAACGGCAGCTCCAGTTGTCAGGTTCTTGTACTTCTTGACAGTGATGGAAACCATAGCCTTTCCGGTTTGTGTCATCTTGACGGAACCTCCACCCGCATAAATGAACCTGCCAGTGTTGAGAACATTTGCGGTGCCCATCATCGAGATGTTGGGAGCTCCAGTGATTTCCACGGTGCCGTTGACAGGTCCAAGAGAGCAAAAGGCCAATGCCGCGGCCGCGTTGGCTCCAGAAGGGATGAGGTTAAGGTTGAGTGTGATACGCTCATTGTATCCGATGTGACCGACAACCTCACCCGCACTATTTCGCACTTCTTCCGTGTCGGCCTCGTGCGTGATGTCGTAGCTTTCAATCGACGCAAGAGATGAGAACACAGCGGTGCTATTGTCTGTGCCATACATGGTCACAGTAGCTGGTGATCCAAACTGGTATGCTAGTCCTTGTGAATTGGCCATAGGTTTTGAGTTTTAGAGTGTAGCTGAACAAAACAGAGTGATGCTTTTGGTAAATGTCCTCGATCGGTTTGAAATCGACGACGCACCAAAGTCTGATGGGGTGGCGAACTGCGCCGTGAATGGGCCGTTGGCGTCGTCCTGATCGGCATTCAGCACCGATGCACCATTCGCGTCGAAAAGCGGCAGTATGAGGCTGTCCAGCGCTGCCACGGTGGTCAGCACATCGGCCTCGTCGGTGTCGTCGGCCGAGAGCTGCAGCTCGATCTCGATGTCGACCTCGCAGGTCAGATCGGTGCGTTGTATGGGTCGCGCAGAAGTCGACGAGACAACCACCCGCGGAAAGTTGGGCATGGTGTCCTGCTCGTCGGGATCGTCGTACAGTCCGCGACTGTAGGACGTCAGGAACGATGGGGTGCCTGCGCCGGCCCCGGACCAATCTCCGGCGGCCAGGTAGTCGACAAGCGCCTTCTCGGCTCTGGGTGCAACGCCGTTCATCTGATTTCTATGCCATTATCCGACAGAACCTTGCCGTTGGCTAGTAGTGCCTCGGTCATGTGATTCTCTAGCTCTGCAAGTTCATCGTCGAGTGCCTTCTGCATTGCCGGATTGTAGATGCTTTGAACCCTGTTGTATTGGTTGTCAGCAATGCCGGTGCGCATTGAAACAAAGGCCGTCGGATTCCAGCCAGGAACAGCTTGGAGGCCATGTGCAACGGTCCCCTTGTGAACAGCCACGTTTTCCTCTGGCAGCCCGTACTGATTGGCCAAGGCGACCAGAGCAGAATTCGTTTTTTTGGGCGGCTTGTAGCCTGCAGGTTTCACCAAAGGCTTCCACTTTGGCTTGTTGTATTGAGCGAATCCTCGGTTGTAAATTCGGATTGATTTGACAACCGCAGATCGAAGGTAGCCGACTGATCCGATTGCCTTTCGGTAGAGCGATGATGCGGCCTCCTTCATTTCCTCGCCGTACAGACCGCGCCGGCCGGCCTTGCGTTCCCGGGCCTGAGCGATCAAGTGAACCCGTCGTAGCAGACGGCTTTTGCCGATGCGCTTTCCAGTCTTCTTGCTCTTCCGATTGATGTCTCCGAGCGGTTTGGAAAGGTAGTCTGCAATGCGTGCCCTTTCCGTGGCTGGGCTCTTGGGAGGCACCAAAACAAACAGCCGAACCATCAGATAGAAAAAACGGGAGTTAATCGCCTTGTGAAGATCCCGGTTGGTCGACAACAGGTATTGCTTCACCGCCGCGTCGAAACGGCTCGTGTCGACCGTCATGTTGACGACAGGCCTCATTTGGTCTTCGCCCCTAGATCGAGGCTGTAATAGGCGCCTGAAGCGTCCACGCGGCACGATAGGATGCGCAGCGTGCGGCCTTGGTACATCAGCGTTCGCCCGACCACCGGCCGAGGCTTGCAGAAGGTCAGAGCGATGCGGTCGGTGTTCTCCAGGAGAACGAACCCGCTGTCTTCACGCTGCAGCCTCGAGAAGGTCGTGCCCTGGTCGAGCGTGTACAGCGTCGAGTCCATGGAGACCAGCGTGCTATCGCAGGTCTTCCAGTCGGAGAACATGACTAGGATCCGGGATGTCACGTTGTCCTGGAACCCACCGGCCACCGGGGTGTTGGCATCGGTGACCGCAGCCGGGATGCACCGGATCGACGAGCCCTCCCAGATGAACATGGGTGCCCCGAGCATTTGCTGGAGCACCGCCATGCCCTGCTGGAGACTGGATCCGATGGTGGTCATTAGGCGGTGAAGTAGACGCCGGAGATCAGGATGCGGCTGGTGGCCTGGAGCTGAGAGGCCAAGCTGCTGATGTCGCCATTTTCGTAATGGCTGAGTTGGCAATAGGACGTGCCTCCGACCACCTTGCCGATCACCGCGGTCTTTGCCTGGTTGGTGGCGTTGTCGAGCCAGATAGACATCGCAGCATCGTAGGAAGCAGGGTCTGGCAGGCTCACCCGGAGTTCTCCTGTGGCGCTGCCTGTCACCGAGTTGATCGTCAGATCGACCGTGAACGTACTGACAAACCCGATGGACGTGTGCCGAGCGGTGTTGACGGTGAAAGCGAACGTCCGGCCGCCACCGGAGTCGGTCAGCGTCGGCACCCAGGTCGCCGGCGCTGCGTCAATAGGCAGGTTGCCATACAGCTCGGTGAAGTTGTCGTTGATCTTCTGGCCGGCGCCCCGAAGCGTGTCGCCGGTGTTGTCGTTGGCGATGGCGCCGATGTTGATGGTTTGCTGGGCCATGATTTAGTCCTTCGGTAGTGCGTACCATCCCTCGTGGATTGTCACGCGATTACGACTCCTGACGATGTTGCCGCTGGCATCCTTGGCCCAGACGTGAGCCTTGACCGATTCAGCCAGCCTTACCGGCTGCCCCGGAGGGACCATCACCACCCGAGTCGGGGTGCAGCCCTGCAGCAGCAACACGAGCGGCAAGATCGTCGCGCAGACGGTTGTCACGTTGGCCGTCTTCAAGCGTTTGATCCTTCGGGTCGAGAATGCGGTTGAGCGCCGCAGTCGTCATTCCCTGCGCCACGCTGGCTACTGGGTCCATGTTTGAGAAGTTTGGCGTGAAACACAGCGGCCCAGGCGAAAACGCCGGCAAGGCCGCAGTTGAGAATGACCTCGCTCGGTGGCGGTGTCGATAGGGTCAGGCAGTTGAAGAGCGCCCCGGAGGCCGTCAGCGTCAGTGATAGGCGAAGCAGCAGGCTGCCTGTCATCGGCCAGCGCCGGACAACACCATCGGAGCGGTAGAGCATCACCATGAAAGCAGAGACGCCAGCGGTGAGGATAGCGCTGGCGACTGCATTCACGATGGTGATCGGATTCATTTCCTCTTGAACCTGTCGATGACGAACTCGACGCCGTGAAGCCCGAGGAACCCCATGATGAACGCCGCGGCGTACTGGGTGTTGCTGTTCTTCATGCTGAAGAAGTCGACCACCACCGGGGTCAGGTAGTTGGCCGAGAGAGTGCCGGCGAGAAGCGAGGTCAATGTGGTGAACCAGTTCTTGTGACCGTCCTTCTTCACAGTGACCAGGCTCCCGGCGAATCCTGCGACGAGAAGCCCGATGTTGATACCGAGATCGCGCAGGGTGTCCTTCATTTGGCCTTGTCCTCGGGTTGAGCGTCCTGGGCCTTGAGCGCGGTGAACATGGCACCGGCACCTCCGACAGCGGCGGCGATGGCACCGCCCATGTCACCGGCGATGGCCTGTTTGATGGCGACGGAGAGGGCTGCGAGCAGCACGGCCACGCCGCCGGCGGTTGTCTTCCAGTTTTTCATTCGGGCTTGGCTTGGGCAGCGGTGAGGATGATGTCGGCCAGAGGGACGCCGACCTTGGCGTTCTGGTAGCCACCGGCTTTGATGGCGATGTCGATGAGCTGGAGCAAGCTATTGGCCTGCTCCTGAGTGAGTTCGATCTTGATCATATCAGGCGGCAGTGTCGGCAGACACAGGCTGATCCGCAACGATTTCCTGCGCCGAAGACGGCTCGGAATCGGCCTGCGTCGCCAAAACCGGCTCAACCTGAGGCAGCATCGGAGGCACGATCATCTCGGGCTGGGGCGGAGGAACAGGAGCAGGATTCGCCAGCTTGTACGCCTCCACAACCGCAGGAGTCCACAGCGCGTTGGCGATATTCACCACCTCGGTCGGCTGACCTTCCAGCGAGTCACCGGGGTTGAGCGTGTACTGTGAGGTAATCTCAGAACCGACAACCGCGCCGTCGCTGTCGTAATCAACTCCGGTCGTGACGAACAGCGAGTTGTTCTGGTTGACCTGCACTGCGACAATATCAACTGGTACGATCATTGGATGGTGGGGCTAGAGGTTTGAGCGGCGGCGTAGGCTGCGACAGCGGCAGGAGTCCAAATGGCGTTGGCAATCGCTACAACCTGCTCCGGCTGACCCGTAAGGTCTGAGCCGGGAGTCAAGCAGTAGCGGCGGAAGGTAGAGGCTTTGACAACCTCGCCATCGACGATCTGATCCGCAAGACGAACCTGAAGCGTCGTGTTAGGAAGAACCTCGCAGAGCGAGAAGATGGTGCGTTCGGTGAGCATAAGATTAGACGGTGTAGGTTAAAGAAAACACAAACACTGAACCTGATTTCACTTTATCAGCTATGTTTGATAATACACCAGATGCATAGCTGAACAATGATATCGAGCTTGATCCAGCAACACCATACCCAGTGATTTGACCGGTTGCGGTTGTTTCTAGTCCATTTGCCGCAATTGCAGCAGCACAATAAGAGTTTGCTTCTGATCCTGAAGCAATTTGAAAAGGAAGGTTTGAAATAGACAACGCTCCGGTTGGAGAGCTTACAGAAGAGGCTGAAATGTATCCACAAACAGTCACCAAACGTCCGACTTTTGTGTATCTACAATTGTTCTCAGCAGCATTGATTGTAACAGATCCACCTCCTGTTGTAAAAGCCGCATCAAACGTCCCCTCCTCGTAATCATCCAGCGTGTTCGCATCGGATGAAGCGACTTGAGTGGCGGGGAAATTGATACCACTCGAAAGCTGCAAGCAACCTTTACCAGCACTCGGCGCAACCCCCACGCCGACGTTGCCGAGGTAATCGATACGCATCCGCTCTCCCCAAGACGCACCATTGAACGTCTGGAAAGCGATGTTTCCGCTCGCGGTACGAGAACCGATGACACCGGTGTTCTCGCTGTTCATCGCTCCCAGCCAAATGCCAGCGGCATTACCAGAAGTGATTTCTCGAACATCCAGACCAACCCGCGTATTAGTCGCTCCGGAGCCAGTTCCAGCCGCTTTGAAAACACCGGAACCATCGCCAGAAGCAGGCGTAACCCCCACGCCCAGCCCCGTGGAGTTCAGGGTCATGGCGGTGGAGCCGCCGACATACCAAGTGCTGATGCCGGTGTTGTCGATTCGATAGCGTTCGACGCTATTGGTCAGAACCTTCAACACGGAAGATGCTCCCGGCGCATCAATCTTTAAGATGTTAGGTTCGGTGGAAACCTGTCCGTACACCGTAGATCCGCCTTTGACGTTGATTACGCCAGTGGTGCTTCCAGCAACCTCAAGCACACTGTATCCAGCACCATAAGAAGTGGGAGTCGCGGTTCCGATTCCAACTCCATTGTTCGCCGAATCCACCTTCAGGGTGCTGGTATCCACCGTCAGATCGCCGCTGATGGTGGCGGAGGCGAGGGTGGCGGTGCCGCCTGCACCAAGCAATTGATTGAGCGTGACCTTCTTGGTCGTGCCGGTCGCGGCCATCGACGTATCGGAAACGTCCACCAACACAAGCGGATCGTTCGCGGGATCGGTAGAGGCTCCGATGCTTGTCAGGGCTGTAATCTTAGAGTCTGCCATAGGTCAGGGATTAGTCGGTGGAGAGTGAGAAAATGATCTTGGAAGTGCCGTCCTCTTGAAGGACAAACGATGTCGCGTCCTCCTGCAACATCCAACGGTCCATCGCAGGATATGCGACCTCAATCGCATCATCCGACGTGGACAGTTGCAGTGAGAGCGCGAGTGTCATCAGGTGGTGGCTCGGGCGAAGTAGGCGATGACCGCACCAGAGGTAAGCGTAAAGCTGCTGATCTTACCCACGATGGTGATGCCAGCGGGAATGGTGGTTCCGCTCCACGTTCCGGTGATACCAGTGCCAGCAATGGACGAGATCACGGTCGCGGTGATGGTCTGGATTGCGATGTAACCGCTCGTCTGAGCGGACGTTCCGGTGACCAGGGTGAATCCCTGGTGGCCCATGGAATCCTGCGTGGCGATGTCGGACTGGTAAGCTGACATTTTGAAATCTGGTTAGAGGGGAGGCCACCGGAACTTTCCAGCAGCCTCCCCAATTTTAGGTTAACCTTTTCGGACTTTCGGTGCTAAGGCTCCCTGTATCCACAGGATCAGCTTCGTGCCCTCTGCAATCTTCGCGGTGTTGAAGTCTTCGCGCTGGGCGGCAGCGTCGACTTCGGGACCGGCGACAATCTTCGATTTGCCGCTCTTGTCCACCGAGATGGTCGTGGCGATTCTCATGGGTCAGCCTTAGGCGGTGACGAGAACCTCGGCCTGCGTGGTGTCCGCGGCGGCGGCGCCGAACATGATGTCGTAGGACGCCATGTGGCTGCGGCTCGCCCGGCTGTACCAGACCGACAACAAGCAGCTCAGGCCGTTGTTGGTGGTCACCGTGCGCTGCTCGATGAACTCGCCGGCGATCATGCCGACCGGCAGACCGGCGGCGATGGCGATGGAATCAGGGCCGCACACAAAACCAACGGCGTTGGTCTCGGCCGAGGTCCAGCGGTTGTTCTCGGCGATCACGTCGAATCCGAACCGGCCGTTGGCGAGCTGGTCGAATCGGCCATCCGGGAAGTAGTTCGCGGCGCCCGAGAACTGCAGGCGGGCCAGGTGGCCACCGTCGAGGATCAGGTTCTTCGAGCGGTAGTTCTTGGCGAGCGCCAGGATGGCAGGCAGATCCGAGGTGTCGAAGTTCGCGGCCGTGCCGATAGCGGTGGCGGCGCCGTAGTTGCCGGAGACCATCAGAGCGGTCAGCACGTCGCTGATGCCGTAGGCGAACAGATCAGCGGAACCCGCGGCCAGGTCGGCCAGGCTGAAGCCCTGGTTGAGCTCGGCCTGAGTCACGGTGAAGTTCTTCGAGATCTGGTTCACGGTCACCGAGGTGGCCGCCAGCGTGCTGTCGTTGTTGGTCTCCCAGGAGGTCGGGTTGGTCTGGGCCGCGGTGCCGGTGGTGTACTTCTTCACCTGCACGGTCGCGCGGGGGCGGAGGTTGTCTAGGCCGACGTTTCGGCTGAACGCGGAGACCAAGGCCAGCCGGTTGGCAGCCACGGTGATCACGGCGTCGGCGAGGTAGTCGACCACGAGGCCCGAGGCGAACGTGTTGGCGTTCTGCGGGGCGTGGATCGCGCTCTGGCGCAGCAGCTCGCTGTGGTTCTGGATCAGCCACGAGCGGCGATCAGCACCGGCCTGCAGCTTCTTGTGGGCCTCGAGCAGCGGGTTGCCGAGGTTCTCGATGCGGGCCGGGGCGATGGGCTCCGGGGCCGGGGCGGCGGTGGGGGCCTTGGCGCTGATGGCAGCGGCAACGGCCTTGGCGACGATGCTCTCGATGGACGAGGCATCCAAAGTAGCGGTCGGCGCAGTAGGAGCGGCCGCCACCACGGTGTTGGAATCAGTCATTTTGTGTGGTGTCTGCTGTGATGTCGGCGCGGTTGTCGCGCCATCGACGGCAGCGGGAGTGCTGATCGTCGAAATCTTGTCTTCAGGCTCGGAGAGTTCTTCTTCCTCTTCGATCTGGGCGGCAAGCGCCTTGAACCAGTCACGGCCGGCGGCACCGCCCCAAAGGTTGGCGGCCACGTCGGCCGGGGTGTCGGCTTCGGCATCAAGGAAGCGCTCATTGCGAGCCCACCAGGCCACAGCCTTCTTCACCTTCTCAACGCTGGGCTCTTCGCCCTTGGCCAGATTGCGGGCGTCGATCACGGTGGCCTCTTCGAGGCCGTCGCCACCGAGGCCATCCTCGTATTGCCGGATGCCGCGCTCGAGGTTGCGGCGAACGGTCGGAGGCGCCGTCTTGGTCACCGCCCGCGGATGCCAAAAGGCAGCCATGGCCAGCATCTCAGTCATGCTGTCAGCCAAACCAAAAGCCACAGCTTCCTGCGCGGTGAACCATGTCTCGGCCGTCATGGCCGCTCGGATCTGCGCCACCGGCTTTCCGGTGCGCTTGGAATAGATGCCAGCCAGAACCTCGGCGTGCTGATCCAAGGCCGCGGCCATCTTGCGCATATCGTCGGCCGTACCGGCAACCATGCCGGACGGGTCGTGAATCATGAACAGCGCCGCGTCGGCGATCTCCACGGTGTCGCCGGCCAGAGCAATGATCGAAGCGATTGAGGCCGCGATGCCGACCACCCGGGTGGTCACCTGCGCATTACGGCCGCGCAGCATATTGTAGATGGCCAGACCGTCCCAGACGTTGCCTCCGGGGCTGTTGATCTCGACCACCAGCGGGCCAGAGCCGACAGACTGCAAAGCATCGGAGAAGGCCTTGGCCGAAACACCCGAACCACCGAACCAGTCTTCGCCGATCTGGTCGAAGATCTGGATCATGGCGGGCTCAGTCGCCGCCGCTCGGGGCTGATAGGAAAGCCAGTTTGTGACCTTGGTCATGTCGTCTTCGATCTAGGTTTCCGCTTTTTCGGCGCCTTGGCAATAACCTGCTGACTAGGTTCAGCCGGGATTTCTTCAGGCATGGCGCCGGTTGGCTCGACCTCGGGCGTCGGCTCGGCCGGTTCAGGCGCGATTGGGAGTTTCTGGGCGGTCGAGATCTCGGAGACGTCGATGCCGTACTTCAGGGCCAGATCCCGGATGTGCTTGGCCTGCTGCGCCTTGGCCTCGAGGGCCGAGCGCCAGTCGATGCCGCGGGCGCCGTAGATCTCGTCGTAGGTCGTCACACCGGCCTCGAGCTCGGCGAGCTGGGCGGCCGAGTTGCGGCCGACGTCGACATTGGGGGCCCGGGGTGCCTGGATCGCCACCTCGTACCAGTCATCCGGCGAATCTTGCAGGCTGGGATCGACGCGAATGGCGTACTCCATGACGTATTCCCAGATCCGACGTGCGGCCGAGGCCATCACCTGGTGCCGGCTGCGGAACCAGACCGACGACATATCGAGAGCGCCGCGGTACACGGTGCCCTGCATTCCCTCGGGGAAAACCAGAACGTATGGGATGCCAACACCGGCACACACCTTCTCGGTGAGCTGGCGCCAGTATTCCCGCATATTCACGTTGGGGCGGTCGGCTTGAAACTGCTCGAACTCGTCGCCGCTCTTGAGAACCTTGACGGTCGAACCAAAAACGTTCTCGTAGTAAGTCTGGGCCGTGCCCTGCGATCCAGCCACACCGGAGCGCAGGCTGGTAGCCTGCACCTCGCCGGAGGCCGTCTTGATGACCTGGGCCACGCTCGAGGCGAGCTTGCAGCTTTCCATCTCGAGCTTCTGTAGGTCGTCGAGATCGTGCAGGTCATTGATCACGCACGCCACAAACGGCAGGCCGCGGAGCTGGCCGGCACGCTGGGCCTCGTAGATGTGAATGATCGAGTCGGACGAGATCGACCGGATGTCCTGGAGCTGCCCCTGCTGCGATTCCTGGCCGATGTAGTAGGACAAGGCCCGGCCGGTCTTGGTGTCGAACCTGACGCCATCGAACACGTCGACGTCGTTCTCCTTGCCATTAGGCGTGGCCACCTGCTGCGGCTCGATGAGTTGCAGCCGGGGGCGCCCGGAGTCGCCCTTGGTCAGGAGGATGAAAGATTCGCCATCGTAGAACCACCCGCGGGCAGCCAATGACATCAAGGTGCCGAACGATTGCCGGCTGCCGATGTCCGGGTAACGGGACCAGGTATCCCACCAACGCTTCGCCCGGAGGTTCCAGTCGGGGTCAGAGCTGGCCGGCTGAACCGAGAAATTGCTGCCGACGGTGTAGTTCTCGAACAGGTCACCGAGGCGGTTCATCACCGCGTTGTTCTGCTCGAAGAATCGGCTTTTCCGCACGATCTGCTGCCGGGTCGAGGCCGTGACATCGAACCGGACCGAGGTGTAGGACGTATCGAGGAACGAACGGCGGATCGAGTTGGCCGCCCCCTCGTAACGATCAACGGGCTGTGACCTGAGCCTCTGCAGGATGTTGGCGAAGATTCCCATCAGGTGATTCCCGTTCTAAAGGTGCCTTCGCGTCGGAAGTTCGAGAAGTCACCGCCGTAGGACGTGGCCGCGATCAGCACCACGGTCATCAGCTTGTTGTAGATCTGGGCGTCGGTAGGGCTGGAGACGCCATCCTGGCCGAGGTAATACACGGCCAGATCGTAGTCGTTCAGCAGGCTTTCCCACATCTCGACCATCTCGGAAGGCGTCGGGCCGCCCTTGCCGGGCTCAGCGAACTCGACCGACACATCCGAGGATGACGTCGACCGGACAATCTGGCCGGACTCGATGACCGAGGATGCCGCGATGGACTTGGCCGACAAGGCAGCCAGAAGCGTCGAACCTCCGAGAGCCGAGTAAACGGCCCGCAGGTAGGAGCGCTTTATGGCAACAGTGAACGTGAACACCCGGCGGGAGAATGCATCTTCCGGGTGCCGGTGCAATAGGTTAGCAGAACATCATGTTTCGGAAGCCTGCACTAGGTCGTTCCAAAGCATCACCATGGCTAGCTGCATGATCTCGCAGTCGTGCAGGTGGTCTGGCCACTTCTGGTTGCGCTTGGTCCAGACGTGCTTGATCCGACCGGCACGATTGGCCACCGGCCGGAGCTGATGGCTGTCGAGATGGCGCCAATACAGCTCCTGGTTGGCCAGATAGGCGCCTTCGGCCTCGAGCACCGGAGGTGTTGGACAGACGCCCCACTCCCGGTCGATGTCTCCCTTGCGCAGGCGGGAGAGCATATCGCGCAGGTGCTCGGTGTCGAACACCAGGAGGGGCTGCACCACATCGGTGCGCATCGAGGATGACGTCGACAGGCCGAACGGGTGCACGGTGCCGCTCTGGGCGGTGAACCGGGCGCCGGTCTCCCGGCCTTTGAGCGGCAACCACCCGATGATCATGGGCTTTCGGAGGCCGCCTTCGGGCGGGTACCGGAGGCCGCACGGGTAAGTGATCGGGTTGGATGTGATCGTCGAATAGGCGCCACAGGCATCGTACACCGCCTGCGTGTTGAACCCTGAGTCGATGCCGACATCCATGTCATGCACCTCGAGCGCGATCTGCACCCGCCGGAGCGCTGCGAAGTCGTCGGCATGGCCCGCGGCGATCAGCGTGGAGTTGCCGTCCTTCCATTCCCGGCACACCCACCACAGGAACGGCGCCACGGCCTGCACGTCAGCCGTCAGATATCGGCGGCCACCGTCGAGCTTCACCTCGACCGATGTTTCAGGTCTCTCCTGCTGCACGTCCTGCTGCTCCCAAGGCTCGGCCAGATTTCCATTGATGAAGCCCTGCAGGCCGCCCATCGACTGCTTGGCCTCGATGAACGAGACAGCGAGGTGGCCCCAAGTGCATTTCCGGTCGGGGCTGTAGAGGCTGGAGAGGTGATAGGAACGCACGCCGGGCAGCGCACCGGGATTCTCCGGAATCCACCGGCCATGGCGCAGCGCAGCCACCTTGTGGGCATCGGTGATCTTGCCCTGGCAGAGCTGGCAGACGTAATGGGCCGAGGCCCGGATCTTCGATAGGTCGTGCTTGCCATCCTCGGTCTTGTGGTCCTCCCAGGTCACTTGGCGCCATTCCAGCCGGATGTATTCCCGGCAGTGCGGGCATGGCAGGTAGAACCGCCGCTGGTCACCGCGGAGGAATCGCTGCCAGATCCGCCCCTCGACCACGGTGGGCGTCGAGGTCATGAAGGCCTTGGAACTGCTGAAGCTCTTGAGGCGCTGCTCGGCCAGGTCGAGTGCGTCGGCTTCCTTGGCCGTGGCCTCGGCGAACTTGTCCACCTCGTCGGCGATCAGCACCCGAACTGGGCGGCTGGCCAGGTTGGCCGGGCTGTTGGACCCCACAAAAGTCAGCGTCGACCGGGTGAAGTTCTGCTCGAGGTTGGTGATCTTGTCGGCCTCGGCCGGGAAACATTCCAACATGGCCGGGCTGTCCTCAAGCATCGGGAGCCACCGAGACTTCGAGAATGATCGAGCTAGGTTCTCGGTCGGCATCAGCCACAGGGCCGGGCTCGGCTCATTGGCGATCAGCCAGGCCAGGCCGGCCATCAGGGTGGTCGTCTTCGATGTCTGCGATCCCCAGCAGAGCGTCACCTCAGACACGCTGGTGTCCTTCCAGCATTCCATCGGTTCCCGGGTGTACGGCCGCACCGAGGTGCTGAACGGGCCGGGATGCTCGGTCTGCCGGGCGGTCAGCCGGAGGTTGGCCTCGGACCATTCGACGACGGTCTGCACCGGGGTCGGCTTGTAGAGGTTGCGCCGGTAGTCGAGCAGGTTGCGCTGCAGGTCGGTCAGGCTTTCCATGGGTCGGTGTTGTGAAGGGTTTTTAGCGCCACCTCTTGCACCCAGCGGGAGAGCTCCCGCTCGGCGTGCTCAGGATCGTGCGGTGCTATCCGGCCGGAGAGTTGTTTCGGCATGGCCTTGAGAAGCGATGACACGGCGCCGTCATGCTCCTGCATGACCTTCCGCACCCAGTCGCCGGAAACCAGGCGCCGCTCTTTCTCGGCCTGCGCAATCACCTCGTCCCGGGATGACGTCAGGTTTTTTGCCGCGGTGGCGTGGATGGCCACGAGGCGGGCTGCATCGGCCCGGCGGCCGCGCAGGGCCTGCACCGCCAGATCGTAGGCCGCACGCTCGATCTCCTTCTGCCGCTCGTAGGCGCCCTGCGGCGAGTCGGTGGCCGCGGTTGCGGTGTCGACAGGCTGCGCGGCTTCCTCGGGCCTGTATGGGCCTTCCTGCTCGATGGCGGGGTCTTCCTGCTCCGAGGCAGTGGGCGGGGTGTTCCTTGCCCGGGCCCGCACGTTCTTCTGGCGCCAGGCGTCGGCGGCTTCGGCGCTGTCGAGCGGCATCCCGCGGGAGACAAGCTGGGTGACGTAGCCTGATGTCAGGCCCGAGTGCATTCGGTATTCCTTCTGGGTCATGGCTTCAAGGCGTTGCGGATCTCGTCAGGCATCATTGAATCAGGCAGCGTGGCTGCGTACTGCAGCGCCCGGAACACGCCGTCCCGGCGGCTGTCGCGGTCGTTGGGTACGCAATAGGCCACAAGCTGCTCGGGAGGGGTGCCACGTTTCATCAAACGAATGAACCACGCGGTGTTCGCCAGGCCGTACTGGTCGATCAAGAACTTAATGTGTTGTGGCATCTTTTTTATTGTATTGTCGACTTACTCACTCGGGAAGGAAGGGGTCTCGCGTTCACCTGTTTCTGGGAGGGGGTCAGGAGACTCCTTGACCTGTTGTGTTTGATGATAACGGGTTGTTATTGTTTAACAATAGGCGTTGTTCATGTAGAAACTGCTCGTGCCCTTTTGCAATTATGTAAGCAACAGAACCACGGGCCACACCGCAGGCCTTGGCGACATCTTCGAGTGTTAAACCACGGTCGCGCAACACATATGCCTTACGACATATTTCCGGTGTATGTACAGTAGTTGTAACGAGGTAGTCTGTTTCTGTGGTGTCGATGACGTCACCGTCGTCGTTGACCTTGACGCTGGCCGGGTATGACATCCACCCGCGTTTGACTGCTCGAGCAACGAGGAATCGGGCTTCAGCAAGAAGCATCGAATTGGTGACAGTAGACTTTAGAATCATAGAAGTGATGGTTGAATATGTACTGCGAAAGTGTGCTTCTGCTGTTTGTTACCGATGATAGCGAATATGCGCTTGCGGTGTTGTGAGCCTGAATATCCGGGGTGACATACGCAAGCGAA
>Ga0315899_10001322_pt1 | contig 28494 bp, 21 predicted proteins | sample LakEriMetagenome_2_FD_203518 | JGI IMG/M metagenome (GOLD analysis project Ga0315899, IMG submission 203518) | Freshwater fungal communities from buoy surface, Lake Erie, Ohio, United States - Buoy 4 MA112 | ecosystem: Environmental > Aquatic > Freshwater > Lake | place: USA: Lake Erie, Ohio... | reverse complement strand
AATCAACATAATGTCAGCGTTCAGACAAGACACCTCCGCGACTGATCCTCGGCCATTTCGCAATCATGCGATGGATGAGGGGTATTTTCGCTATGCCTGGATCACAATTCACGAATGATCCGGTAACTTTGCCGGGTTATGTTTCCGCAACGGGCCGACACCCTTTACGTTTCGATTGGAAACGCTGCACGACGCAATGACGACAACTTATAAAGACAGTGGCGTTGACTTAGAGCTTTACGAGCAAGCGATGCAAAAGTTGCCGGCGCTCATGCGTCGCACCTTTACGCCACGAGTCGTTCGCAACGACGGCGGTTTTGCGGGTTTGTATGCCTTAGACTTTGCCAAATCGATTTTTTCGCGCAACTACGAAGAGCCGATCTTGGTCTCAGGAACAGACGGGGTGGGGACTAAGTTGCAAGTAGCCCAGATGATGGGGCGCCACGACACGATCGGCATAGATTTGGTTGCAATGTGCGTCAATGATGTTCTGTGCGTTGGAGCCGAGCCGTTGTTTTTTCTCGATTACATTGCGATGGGACGAGATAACCCACCTTTACTGGAGGCCGTGGTACGGGGGATCTCCGATGGATGCATCAAGGCCGAATGCAGTTTGCTCGGCGGAGAGACGGCGATCATGCCGAGCCACTACCACGGGGACATGTACGATGTAGCTGGTTTTTGTGTCGGAGTTGTCGAGAAAAAACGATTAGTCTCTGGCCAAGCCATCAGCCCTGGCGATGTAATCCTAGGTGTGAGTTCATCGGGGTTTCACAGCAACGGATTCAGTTTAGTTCGAAAGGTCGTTTTTGATAAAGCGAAGCTCGACGTCGACACTTACGTAAGCGATCTCGGTATGACCGTCGGGGAGGCGCTCTTAACCCCGACTGTAATCTATAGCGAATTGGTTCGCAGTGTTCTTAGCCGGTACAAAGTCAAGAACGTCGTGCACGGAATTGGGCACATAACGGGTGGAGGTTTGTTGGAGAACACAGAGCGGATACTCCCTCCCCATGTCGATTTGGTGTTTGACCGTGGTACATGGGATGTCCCTGCTGTTTTTCCATGGCTTGCCCAACTAGGTCAAATCGAACCAAAAGAGATGGAGCACGTCTTCAATATGGGGCTCGGTTTAGTGTTTATTGTCAGCGAACATTTCGCCGACAGCATTCAGGGGCAAATCCGGGCTGCTGGACATAATTGTTCCGTAATAGGGCGAGCCACATCCGGGAGCGGCAAGAGTCGCTATTCGACTTAATCACAACCATGGCAACCTTGAGGATCATGTTGTTTGCGGGTGCCAAGGATGCGGCGGGTGCGGATCAATTGTCGATCGAAGTCCAAGCTCCCATGACGATCCATGCGTTGAAATGTGCGATCGCCGCCGTTAATCCGAAACTCGACCAAATCGTAAAATTTAGTCGTGTGGCTGTTGGTTGCGAGTTTGTCGATGACCAATACGTTATTGAACATCACAGTCTTGAGTACGATTTTGCACTGATCCCACCTGTTAGCGGCGGTTAAGAGAAACAATGAAAAACCTCTCGCAGTCTTTGTTCGAAGAGCTCGATCAAATCGTGTTGATCGATTCGCATTCGCATATCAATCCGCACAGTCCGGCATCGACAGATTTATCGGATTTACTGGGCTACCATTACTACACAGAATTGGCTCATTCGAGTGGCATGCAGAGAGCCGACATCGAAGAGCCAAACCTACAGCATCGAGAAAAAGTTCGGAGGCTTTTTGGCTTTTTGGGTAACATCGACAACACGGTTCAGTGGTCATGGTTTGTTGAGCTAGCAAGGGAGCTATTAGGCTTTGATGGAGAAACCATCGATCAGTCCAACTGGGAAATCGTTTACGATCTCGCAACGGCACGGATGAAGGAAAACGACTGGGAAGAGCAAGTTCTCGAAAAGAGTAAGGTCGAGAAGATCTTTCTAACGAATGACTTTGATGATCCACTAACGGGCTTCAATACCGATCGCTATATACCCTGCTTGAGAACCGACGATTTAGTCTTTCATTTGGCGAACAAAGCCGTCCAAAATCGGCTCTCCCAATCGACCAGTCAATCCGTCGATTCTATTAGCTCCGTGCGAGAAAGCATCGGGCATTTGTTTGAGCATTTCGTTTCCAAGCAAGCGAGGGCCTGCGCTATCTCATTGCCCCCTTGGTTTCACCCCCGACAACACAACACCTCATCTCCTCGGTTGGCACAGGCACTCGACAAGGTGCTCAAGGAAGGTGCGTTGGCAGACGAAGAATCCAAGCGAATGATTTCCGAATGGGTTTTCTGGACTATCACGGAATTCGCAGATCAACATAAGCTGCCATTCGATCTCATGATTGGAGTCAATCGCAAAGTTTATCCGTCGGGGGTGTTTCAAGGGCAGGATCTTTACGATTCCCGGGTGTCCCTCATCCAGTATCAAGACTTACTAAACGCGTTTCCGAATGTAACGTTCCCGATCTCTGTGTTGGCCTCGGTAACGAATCAAGAGTTGGTCGATTACGCATGGATTTTTCCAAACGTTGTGACTCATGGCCATTGGTGGTACAGCAATACACCGAACTATATCATGCACGACCTACGAGGTAGGATCGAAGCCATTCCACGCAACAAGCAAATCGGCTACTACAGCGACGCCTACAAATTGGAATTCATATTGCCCAAATTCCGCATGTACAAGCGAATCTTAGCCACGACATTGGCGGACGAATTCTGCGTGGGCCGTGGTTGGTCTGAAACCAAAGCGATTGAGCTAGGAACTCAGATTCTTCGAGGCAATGTAGAGACCATTTTCAGTATTCGGTAGCAGTAAAACAAGCGTACGATAACATTGTTCGGTGCACCGAAGCTGCACTTTCTGGTGCTATCAGATTAACGAGTGAGATTAAAAGTGAAAAAAATAGGGTTGGTTGGCTGGCGAGGAATGGTCGGTTCTGTATTGATGCAACGGATGCAACAAGAAGAGGACTTTAAGGTCTTTGAGCCGGTTTTTTTTTCCACCTCGAATTCTGGAGGGCAGGGGCCGGTCATCAACAATCAGTCCACAGGTACTTTGCAATCCGCGACCGATCTAGCGTCACTGGCAAAGATGGATTCGATCATCTCGTGCCAAGGCGGCGACTACACCACGCAAGTTTACGACGATCTCCGCAAGACGGGCTGGAACGGATACTGGATCGATGCCGCTTCGACATTACGAATGCGAGATGACTCTATCATCATTTTAGACCCAGTCAACGACTCTGTCATTCGCGATGGATTGAAGCGAGGGATTAAAACTTATGTGGGGGGAAACTGTACCGTCTCGTTAATGCTGATGGCATTGCACGGATTGTTTCAACATGGGCTAATCGAGTGGCTGACCAGCATGACCTATCAAGCGGCCTCGGGCGCAGGTGCGCAGAACATGCGTGAGCTGTTATGTCAAATGGGAGTCATTCACTCGCATGTCCGAGATCAGCTTGCAGACCCAGCATCTGCCATTCTGCAAATCGACAAAGATGTCGCAGCAACGCTGCGGGATCCGGCCTTCCCGACGGATAACTTCGGCGTACCTTTGGCCGGAAGTCTCATTCCGTGGATCGACAAGGATCTCGGAAATGGTCAAAGCAAAGAGGAATGGAAAGGCTGTGTTGAAACCAACAAAATATTGGGTAATCCTCCAAATGCAATTCCATTAGATGGTATTTGCGTTCGGATCGGTGCAATGAGATGTCATAGTCAGGCGTTGACGATCAAGCTTAAGCGAGATGTCCCCATCGACGAAATCAATTCCATTCTCGATGATGCGAATCCCTGGTCCAAGGTCATTCCGAATGAGCGAGAAGCGTCCATACGACGCCTGACGCCGGCAGCGGTCACCGGGGGGCTTATCTGCCCGGTGGGGCGATTGCGAAAACTATCGTTGGACCATTCCGGAGCATATTTGTCGGCGTTTACCGTGGGGGACCAATTGCTCTGGGGGGCAGCGGAGCCATTGCGACGAATGCTACGAATCCTCTTGGACTAGTACCGCGATCCTAGTTATGCAAACTAATATGTTGCGGTAACGAGAATTGTTCTCGTTCTGAACTCAACCCGCGAAAAAAAAGAAGTCTCATGTTTTCTAAGGAAACTTGGCAAAAGAACCTAATACTGTTTGAGAACATTGTATCGATGCCCTTTAATGCGGAACTGGCAAAGGGCGAGCTGGAACGAGCAAAGTTCCGGCATTACATGATCCAAGATGCTCATTACTTAGAGGGATTTGCCCGGGCCTTGGCATTGCTCTCGGCCAAGGGGCATCATTCGGATCATATCGTACAGTTCGCTGAATCGGCACGCGTCGCGATCATTGTCGAAAGATCGCTACACGCAGAGTATTTTGTCGATTTTGGGATAACCCCGGAGGAGTTCGCTGCCACGGAACCAACTCCTGTCTGTGAGCATTACGTTAGTTACTTGCTACGACTTGCCTCGCTCGAACCATTTGAGGTGGGCGTTGCCGGTGTGTTGCCATGCTTTTGGATTTATCGAGAGGTTGGTAAACGCATTTTCAGTATTGCAACCAAGCCGAACCCTTATCAACGCTGGATCGATACCTACTCGGGAGAGGAATTCGAAAGATCGGTTGATACGGTCATAACAGTCGTTGACCAGTTAGCCGCAACCGCTTCCGACCGGTGCGTTCATTTGATGCATCAAGCGTTTCGTCGCTCGACCCAACTCGAGTGGATGTTTTGGGACAGCGCCTACCGGCAAGCGGCGTGGCCTTGTGACTTATAGTACTGTGCATTTTTCACGTTATGAGCCCTCTGCTAGCTGAAAAGAAAACGAGTCCTCGAGCCTAAGAATCCTGCAATCCCGAGATACCCCATGCAAAACAACATTGAACGACTGAATCAAACCGTCACTCCTATCCGCGAACAATTGCTCCGGCATCCGCTCTATGAACATCTCAAGAATCTTGATTCGCTAAGATTTTTCATGGAGTATCACGTTTTTGCGGTCTGGGATTTCATGTCGCTTCTGAAAGCAATGCAATCACACTTTTGCGGTACGACAGTCCCGTGGACACCGACGAGTAATGTTCTCGTTGCGAGAATGATTCATGAGATCGTACTCGAAGAGGAAACCGATAGCGACGGAGAGAATGGTTACGCGAGTCACTTTGAATTGTATCTAAGATCTATGCAGCAATGCGGCGCTAATACCAGTCGCATCGAAAAGTTTCTAAACTTGATCCGCGCGGGCATTGACCTAGATGCTGCATTGGAACAAGTTGATGCACCCGATGCTGTGCGGAGCTTTGTGCGGTATACGTTTTCTGTGATACGCACTGGAGACCCTGTTCAGATTGTCTCGGCGTTCACATTTGGTCGCGAAAACCTGCTACCCGACGTCTTTAGTCAGATTGTCGAGCGAATTGATCAGCAATCAAGAGGCGAGTTAAGTATGCTCCGCTATTATCTGGAGCGGCATATTGGATTGGATGGTGACGTTCACGGTCCGCTAGCCGAGCGACTAGTTTGTCAGTTATGCGGGGACGATCCCGAACTTTGGACCAGAGCTCAAAACGCTGCCTTGAAGGCGTTGGAGTATCGACTTAATCTTTGGGATGGTATGGTTCAATCCTTTCTTTCAAACGATGGCGAAAGCACTCGATCAAGCAATTAATTGGGGCGTGCGGTTCCAAGGCTTGAAATCATGCGTCGACGAAGCGGTCAACCACTTAGCGGATTGGCTAGTAGTAAGACCGATTGCAGTTTCCACCCAAACAGCAAGCGAAATTGATGAGCTGGCAAAATGAATCGACTGCACAAAGTTTGCAGGGTGTGCCAGTTGTGTACGTTGACATTTTAAGTTTCGCCAAACATACCGAGGCTCGGTTAGAGCGGTTGTAGGAGTGAGACCGATAGTTCTAGACATTCGGTCGTTTCGTATAGTAACGAATGCATGCATATTGTGTGTTAGGCGAGGAACGACGACCCACGTTTCAAAGCACGATGAGTCAACAAAATGTTGAAAAGAACCAACCTGAAACAATGGATCGCTGCGAGTTGTATCTCTGCGACAATGCTTGTAGGTTGTAAGCCCGTGGATCGCTTCCGCGCTTGGACCGATAACCGAAATACATCCTACTTCCAAGAGTATGTCACGCGCATCGAGTATCCCGATGTTCAAGCCGATATAGATTCGCACATCCTGCAAACTCCGTTACCTCTCTCTATCGAGAATCCCAGCGAATTACCGACCGTTGAGATCACCTTGCAGGAGGCTATAACGGCCGCATTACAGTCGAGCGATGTTCTGAGAAATCTGGGTGGCTCCGTCGTTACTGCTCCCCAAGGGCAAGCGACAGAACTCGATCCCGCGTTGACCGATCTTAATCCACTCGGCGGTGTTGAAGCAGCGTTGGCCGATTTTGACGCTGTCCTGACCTCTCAGTTGTTCTGGGCCAAAAATGATCGCCCTGTAAACCGACCCAACGATCCGTTGTTGGGGCAGTTCTTCCCTCAGGTCAATCAACAGACTACAGGCAACTATGTCAATCAAGTCAGCAAGCGTACCGCACAGGGTGCTCAGTATGCCTTGCGAACCAACGTTGTTTATGACCGAAACAACAACCCAAGCCGACGGTTTCCAAGCGACTTCGTTGGCTTTATAGAAGCCGAGTGGCGACAACCGTTAATGCAGGGAGCAGGCACTACGTACAATCGTATCGCGGGTCCGAGCGGAGTTATCGGACAATATAACGGGGTACTCATTGCACGTATTAACACCGACATCTCCCTCGCGGATTTCGAAGCAGGCGTGATACGGCTTATCAATGATGTGGAAACCTCATATTGGGAACTCTATTTCGCTTACCGACAACTCGAGGCACAAGTCCTAGGACGGGAGAGTTCGTTAAAGACTTGGCAGCGAGTCAACGAGTTGCAAAAAGTAGGGCAACGTGGGGGAGAAGCCGACGCGGAGGCTCAAGCCAGATCCAACTTTTATCTTTTCTCGTCCCAGTTGAACGATGCTCTAGCTGGCCAAAACGGGCTTTATGCTGCGGAACAGCGTCTCCGGTATATGATGGGCCGACCACCGAGTGACGGCTCTGTTCTCAAGCCAACAGACGAACCATTACAAGCGAAAGTTCTCGTGGATTGGGAGTCCGCTGTATCGGATGCTTTGACACGCCGCGTTGAGATTCGTCGACAAGAATGGGCGGTAAAACGCCGCGAATTCGAATTGATTGCGGCTAGATTGAATAAACGACCTCGTATGGATGCGTTGATGCAGTACCGTTTCCGAGGTCTTGGGGACAACCTGATCGGTAATCGAGACTCAGCGAACCAATTCGATAACTTGTTCCATAGCATCATGGATAAAGATTTCCAAGAGTGGCAAGCAGGCTTGGAGTGGAACTACAACGTCGGACTGCGACAAGCATCGGCTGCCGTTCGGCACGCACAGTTACAACTATCGCGAGAAATGGCGATGCTAAAAGAACAACAGCTTCGCGTGACTCACGACCTAAGTTCCGCTTCGCGGGAAATGGCTCGAAGTCACTTGCAGATGGAGACCAACTACAATCGTGTGGAAGCGGACAAATTGCAAGTTGAGGTACTTAGAAACCGGTACGAGCGAGGGTTGATCAACATCAACTTTCTCCTGCAGGCTCAACAACAATTAGCGACAAGCACGAGTGCGTTCTATCGCTCTCTTGTTGACTACAATTTAGCGATGCGAGACTTCCATCGTGAGAAGGGATCACTGTTGGCGTACAATCAAGTGAATCTATTCGAAGAACCTCTCGATGGAGGTTCGCTGTCGCAAGCATTCGATCGTGGTCGATACTTTACGCCACGAGACGACGCATCGGACGTACAAACCGGTGCAGCAGCTAGTTCAGGTCAGTTTGATCCCTCGCTAGTTGGCGTCCCAATGTCGGAGCCACAGAATCCGTGACCCTCAACCCACTTCTAGGGTTGAGACGAGGCGTTCAGAAATCCAGGTGTGGGAATTGCGTTACTTGGATTGCGAGATGTTGTGAACGTAGAATGGCAACTTCTGCCCGTTCATTTGCGTGAAGGGCAGATTATAAGTGACCAATCTACGTTGAAAGTGACCAGCCTCGTATGCAGCGGTTTGTGATTTGTAGTGGCCAACGATAGAGGGCTGGTTGCTTTAATTAGCCGTAACGCGCTAGCGTCCGGTTGTCCGCCGTTAACCGTGGGCTAGCGCCCTGCGGCTAATGCTTGTTTTTCAAAACGCCATTGAAGCAACACGCCCTAAAGGGGTGGGAATGCTGCTCTAGGGGGTTCTGAGCAATTTGAAAATAGCCGAATCGATTTCCTCAGCTTTCGTCTGAGCTAGTTTCACAGGGAGCCCGGGTTCAATGCCGGGTCGCGTATGCTTTGTTTCCGAAAGCCAAGCATGTTTCAAAACCTTTTGCCGTTCGGATACCAATTGAGCGACCTGTTGTTGTATCAGACTTCTTTTTTTATCGCTTTCGTTTAGATCCAGCTGCCATTCTCTGGCGATCGTTTCGGCGATCACCTTGTGGCCAGCGGAGTTGGGATGAACCCCATCCGTTGCAAAGGTGAACTTTGGGTCTTGTTCTCGACGCGATTGGACTGCCTCTTTCATGGCCCGATGGACATCGATGACCGGTATCTCTTCAGATCGTATGCTCAATAACCATTCCGAGTAGGTTTGCAACACATCATCATAATCCACGTAAGGTTGTGGGTAGGAATCGCGACCGGCGGGCAATAGGCGGTCCTGGATTGGCATGGCATCAAAGAAGGCTGGCGTTAGGACAATCAATTTGATGTTCCTTTGCTTGGTTGCGCCAATCAACTTGGTGATTCCGTTTTTGTACGCTTGAAATCGCTCGTCACTTAGTGGATGGTAGATACCATCATTCATGCCGTAACAGGCCACCACCACATCGGGATGGATCTGATCGAGTACCCGCGTTAATCGCTCGTGCAAATCAGGCCGAGGGAATGCACCTCCAGCGTGTCCGGGTTCCGACAGCCCCGAAACGGTTTCGCTTGGCAATCCTAGATTTAGGATATCAACAGGGCTGTCTGCGTTTTGCATTCGCCATGCTGTTTCGATTAGAGTGAGATACTCACCAGCGTATGTAATGCTATCTCCCAAGAAGAGCACCTTTCCAGCGATTGGTGGCTTGGCGGACCATCCAGCGGTGGGAAGAAGCAATGCCATCAGGAACAACAATACAGCGATGAAGTTATTCCATCGAAAGGAGGGGATCGAGAACATAGAAATCCGATTGATGGTGAGTGGGGATGGAGGGGGGAATAGTGGCAATAAAAAAGGGTCGCTTACTAGAGAAGGAAGCGACCCCTGATTCTATACGAAAATGACATGCCTTAGGGCTTAGGTGTTTCGGTTACTTCAGCCGAGCCAGCTTTTTGGGCGCAATCGGAGCAGTCCTTTCCACATGCTTCTAGCGAAACACGTTTGTAGATGAATGTGCCATAGGTGCCCGCTTGGGATGGATCGCTGTAGAAGAATGCTAACTTTGCCTCGTCGTTTTCTAGGAATTCGATGGTCATGCCGAACGACTCAACTTCGCTATCGACCGTTATTACGCTCAGCTTGTTGTCGACGACGTGCATTGCTCGCCACTCAGATTCCATGGCTGCCGCCATGTCTACTGATATGGTGGTTCCTTCCACTGATGTACCGGTGATAGTTGAAAGCAATGTACCAAGCAACGAGGGACGCACGGTCTGTGTGGTTGATACGTCGTTGCCCACTTTCATGCCCTTAGGGCCTTTGATCAACTTCCCATCGGGTGCAAACTCCATGTGACCGAATCCGGAGGTGATGTAGTCTCCCATCGATTCGAAGCCTGGTTGAGTTTCCGTTTTGACGGTTTCTTTGAGTTCCCAAGTTCCGAACAGAAACTTACCTTTCGACTCCATGGCTTCACGAGCCATTTTTTCATCGTCTGTTTCGAGTGGTGCTTTATCTTTTGGAACCAAGACCGCAACGTGCGAGCGGTCCTCATTCATCATGTAGTGATAGTCCTTTTCCGAATCGAAGCCGATTGCCACATGTTTGCATCCACCGGCTACCTTGGCGGTTCCGATAAACGCGACTAGCTCACCTTTGGGATTGAATCGCTTAATGTGGCCAATGCTGGACTCGGCTGTCAAAACATCGCCGTTCTCGCAGCATCGCACGTTCATTGGGTTGCAGCATGAGCCAAAGCCCTCATCATTGCGGACTCGCTTACCCCATCCGTGAAGACGCTTTCCATCCCGATCGTAGTAACCGACTTCAAACTTAGTATTCTCGGCAACGATTAAGTGAACGCCATCGCTTTGGATGTCGAGCTGTCCACAGCATCCTCCCAAGTCTTTGATCACGACCTCGGGTTCCGATAACTCATGGTTGAGTCGCCAAACATCGTAACCATATCCCTCCGCCTTTGCGCACGAGATGAAGATATCTTGTGAGGTAGCAGCTAAACCGGTGCATGTTCCCATCCGGGAAACCATGTAATCATCCACCTGGATGCTCTGCTCCATCATCTGTTGATTGGCTTCCGCTTGTTCTAAACTTTGGGTCAGAATTCTTATCCGGCGTTCCCGTCGCTCTCGGGCCTTGTCCGACTCATCCTCGGGAGCTTTTTCGAGTTTTTCGATTTGCTTCCGAATGTTCTCGAGTTGTGTTTTGTAGGTCTCGGCCATCAGTTTCTGATTTTCTTCGGCTTGTTTCTTTAGCTTTTTCAGAAGCTCTTCTTTGTTGCCGAGGCCCGGTAGTTCCCGTGTCTCTTCCACGTCACCATCTGAGTTCAATCTAGCGACCTTGCCCATACCGGCAACAAAAACTGTTCCGTTCGGAGCGATGTTTAGTGCTTGAGGCAAGAAGCTAAGAGGAATAGTTTTCTTCAATTCCCCTTCGGCGGTATAGACGAGGATCGCACCGCTGTTGGTATCAACGCCGGAACAGCACATCCAAAGGTTTTTATCATGTCCAACGCAAAACGTTTGCAACTTAACCGGGCGACCCTCGATAGCAGGCGCTATAAACCTCGCTTGTTTGTGCGAGGGAACCAAGTCGACCGCTTGGACGTTGGACGTGGTGGTCAGGAATCCCAAAACAACCGCAAAGCCAAAGGGAACGAAAGGCCTTACCCACTTCATAATTAGATCCTTGTTTTAGATTAGTTTGCCAATCCAGGTCTGGCATTCCGTTGATGATAGAGATTTACGCGCCGAGTAGCAAATAAAGTTGTCAAAAATATCTGCCCTCGAACTAGATGGCGATTTAGCCCCGGATTGAGCGAGTGCAAAAAGGGTGGCTGAGCGAAAAAAGGTTGGCTGGCACCATTTAACGCGATTTATCGCATCAAATAGGTCATGTAGGTCCCGTGAGGCGGCTGGCAAAGAGCAGGGGTGGCGAGATACGGAAATTAGGCGAGATACGGTAATTATTAGTAAAAGTTTTTGTTTTCCTAGGAATGCTATTACATTTTTAACCCTAGATTGCGTATGATTGGGGTTGACAATTGTTGACCCGCCTTCCCCCTCCCGTCGTATGTGCGCCCCTTCGAAAGGACTTTTTTGCAGGAGAATTGCAAAATGTCGTCGGATTGGTACTTCTTAAAACGTGGTTTCTTCAGGACAAAAAAGATCGGTCCAATCTCTGAGCCAGATTTTTTGCATCGCATCGAGCGAGGGGAGATATCTCCAGATACGCTGGTTTCGAGCACTACAAAGACGCATGGTCATTGGCTACATGTGCGAGATATTCAAGCTGCCAACAAACATTGGAATAAAACTCACCCAACTGCACAAAGCACTGAACCTAAGAATTAATGACCTCGAGTCAGTTAATTGTCTTATTGCCGCGGGTAACCGCTCGACTCATTGACAGTCTGAACTAGCCACACCATCGAATCGATTGTTGCTTGCCATTGAAACAATCGTTTTGCGGCCGTTTCGACTCGTTGGCTCGTGTTGCAAAATTGTGTCTCCCGTAGTTTTCTTTTCTTGTTATTGTTCACCAATATTGAACTGCGGATTAGACCAATATTGAACTGCGGGTTAGGAAGTGAGTTGAGGATGTCTGGTTTAATGGCGTTAAGCTTTCGAGAGTTACGACAATCGTTCCCGTCTTTATCCCGAGTCCACGATGCGTCATCGGGTGAGCGTGTTGTGTATTTAGATGGTCCTGCAGGGAGCCAAGTTCCCATGCAAGTCATTCAGGCCATCTCCGACTATTATTTGCACCACAACGCCAATTCGGCTGGAAATTTCCCAACCAGTCGCGAGACCAATCTGATCTTGCAGGAGACGCTCGAAGCGGCGTGCGATTGGTTTGGCGGCACTGATATCTCCGAGTGTTTTTTCGGAGCGAATATGACCACAATTACCATGTCCTTTTCGCGTGCTCTCTCTCGAACCTGGAATCGAGGCGATCGGATTCTCGTAACGCAGCTAGATCATGATGGAAATGTGACGCCATGGCGATTGGCAGCCAAAGATGTGGGCGCGGAATGTGAGACGATTCGCGTCAATCTCCCTGAGGCAACCCTAGACGAAGATGACTTTCGAAGGAAGCTACAGGGAGGTGTGAAGCTAGTCGCGTTTACGGCTGCATCGAATAGCGTAGGCACGTCAAATGAGATCCCGAAACTCGCCGCTCTGGCACACGAATATGGAGCAGAGGTTTATGTCGATGCCGTGCATTGGGCTCCGCATCGGCTCATCGATGTGATCAAGTGGGACGTCGACTACTGCGTGTGTTCTGCTTATAAGTTCTTTGGCCCCCATGTCGGGTTGTTCTGGGGACGCAAGAAGCGACTCGAGGAATTAACGCCTTACAAGCTGAGGGCTTCACCATCGATCGGCCCCGGCAAGTGGATGACTGGCACCCAGAACTTTGCTGCCATCGCGGGTGTCAAGGCAGCTATCGACTACATCGCTTCCATCGGAAATTCGGCTCCGAACTCCTCCAGCGAATTGACCCGACGGGAGAAACTGCGATTAGCATTTGACTTGATCGAGTCATATGAAAAGGGATTGTTGATTCAGTTGATGGCAGGTTTGAAGTCGATACCTGGAATTACCATCTTTGGCATTACGGAGGAATCACGTTTTGGTCAGCGTGTACCGACTGTTGTTTTTGATGTCGCCCCGTACACGTCCTCCGAGGTAACGACACGCCTGTCAGAGCTAGGTATCTATTGTTGGCATGGTCATTATTACGCCATTGATATTTGCGATGCGTTAGGGCAGTCTGATCGCGGTATGGTGCGGGTTGGGATTTTACATACCAACACCTCCGAGGAAATCGACCGGCTACTAATTGCGCTGAGAAGTATTGCTCAGTCCGAGAAGAAGTGTTAGGAGTTGATGTTTGAGTAGTGGGTTGTCGCTCGTAACAGAATCAAATGCCCCTAAATCGGGCAAGAGTGCCCAATATACAGATCGGGTTGTGAGCAAAATCAACTCTAGATTACGGCACTAGGCCGATAACTTCTTTTCTGTAAGTTTCGCTAACGCTTGTCTCAACTCTCGAACTTTGAGAGGCATTGGAATGAGTACATGCTTTGACGAGGTCTTTGCACCTCGAATAATGTGCGACTGCTTGGGATCGACGAGCATGATGGCGGGAATTTCTTTCGTATGCTCGTCACTAACGAATTTGTTGAACGCTTCTAGGGCTTGATTTCCTAAGTCTGCGGCGCAGACGACCAAGCAATCGGCGACCATCGTTTCCTCAGGATTGAATTTACCGATCGCTCGTTCTGGATCGCTAAAAATCAAAACGCGATAGCCACGTTTTTTGAGCTTTTCGCGGAGCAAATCTTGTAGCTCTTGCTTGCTCTCGACAATCATGACCGTCTTTCCTTGACCTTCTTTTGCGTCTTCTTCGTTCGCCAATATTACATCGTGGCGATTATCTCTTCGTGTTAGCTCGTTCGGATTTTCCATCCGTCGGAGGGCTTGTTGAACATCGGCCAGCATTTGGCCAGGCGTTTGGTATCGCTTTTCCGGATCGAATTCGAGGGCCTTAGAACAAATCGTATAGATAGCCTCCGGTAGATCCTTGACGAGTTCGCCCAAATGGGGGATCTCGGTAAATCGGCTTACGTTGAGACGTTGCGATCGTTCACGAGTTTCAATGAGAGGTGGTCGCCCGGAAAGGATGTGGTGCATCATAACACCGGTAAAGTAGATATCGCTTCGCGTGTCTCCTTTACGAACCCCCGTTCCACGTTCGAGGGCAGCATAATCGATCGCGCGAGCACTCGGGCAGTCTGCGATAGCTTTGTCGGACGAGGTATCGGCCAGAGCCGCCAAACCAAAGTCCACCAGCTTGCAACGTCCGCTTGGGTGCACTAACACGTTCGACAGTTTCAAGTCGCGGTGCGAGATACCTTGTTGATAGGCGAAGTCAAGGCCCTGGCATAGGTCTTGAATAATTTGCAACCCTTCAAGGGGTCCGAACTGCTTTCGAATTTTAAGAATCTCGCGAAGAGTTTCTCCCTCCACAAACTCCATGACGAGATAGGGTGCTCTCGGGTCATTTTGGATTTCGTAGATCGACACAATATTGGGGTGTCGAAGCTGCAGTCCCATCCGTCCTTCACGGAGAAACTGTTCGATTTGGCTCACATCGCCACGATGCCGACTGCGTAGGACCTTTACCGCGACGACGCGACCTGTTTCTCTATGCACCGCTCGAAAAACACGAGCAAAAGTACCGGCACCGATCATGTAGAGGACTTTGTACGGGCCATAAAAGTAGCCCAAGCGCTCACCGGTCAGCATCCGTTCCAACTGAAAGTTCGTAAGAAGACCCTTGCGGAGCAAGAGCGCTTTTACGTCCTCGAGAGAAGCATTTTCCGTACGCAGCTCTGCCCAGAGTTTCTCGATTTCCATGGGGGAAACGAGATCCAGGTCGATGACCCGTTGAGTCAAAGAGCGAGGAGTGATGTCCATGAGAAACTGTACTGCGTGCGAGAGGAGGTTATTGGAAAGCCCGTCCCTTTCAGGATAGTCGATCCATGTGATTCTAGCCAACTGTTTCAACGACAGAGCCGCCGAGAAGTGGCGACTTTTCGGCGGCTCTGTCGTGTAATTCCAAGGTGGTTTAGGTAGTAAAACCTGGGAAGGTCGGAGTCTGCCCAGATTAAATTACCGCAAAATACTCCATGGAAGCGTTTTGGTTGGCTATTTCTCAACACATAGTCGGTCGGTCTCCGATTCTATGTTGAGCGAGCCGAATCATTCATCGTTGCCTTCGGGATTGCCCTCGTCGTTACCGTTGTAGCTATCTCCATTCATTTCCTCGATTTGCTTTTGATAGAGGTCTCGCTCTCGACGAGTCGCTTCCAAATCGAACACCAAATACTTCATGTCCAAGCGTAGCTGGCCGATGGACTCTTGGACCAATTGAAGAATCTTTCGACGACGATTGGTGCTTTCCACAACCCTTTGAAAGGCTGGCAGGACAGCAACTCGTTGTGCTGGTGGCAGCGTATCAATCACCTTTTGGAGATCGAGGAGTTCCGCAGGAGTGTCATTGACCATGTTTTCGGAAGAAGGAGCGGCTTGACTCATTTGGAGATTCCTCGTGTAGTGGTTGAAGCAGGTTTTGCCAAAGTTAAGGTGACCGAAGATATTCCTCAAGAATTGCAGCTTGTGTGCCGTCAAACCGTGAGGCCAGATAACATTCACGCTAAATCCATGCTAGTCAAGGACTTAGAAAAAGCGACGCAATCTGCACCGTTTTTCCAAGCCCTACAGCTTGTTGCTTTCCTGCAACAGCAATCAGTCTGGATTTTCATCGTAAGTCTTGGTAAAGACGATACTTAAGACAAAAAGACTCGAGTCCTTCACGATGATTCCGTTTCTCCACAAACAATTTGCGATTTGTTGCAAAAAGTCAACTGCTTGGCCACGTATATTGGCTGCGGTGACTCTATTCCTTGTTTGGATCACCGAAAATGGGTCGTTTGGTACACTCGCAAAAGCCCAGATGGTGGAAACGTTTGATCGGGCTGGGCCGTTCTTCAACCTTTGGCGAGATGATTGTTCAGCGCAAATTATTCCAAGTGCGCGAAATGAGCCCGGGGTGGAAACGATCGAAGTGCGATACAAACTCGGCTCTTTTGTTCACCTAGCTATGCCGATCGCGCCGTCTGCCCTAGTCGACGAGTTTCGTGCTTCGATCCGTGTTCGCTGTGGTGAAGGTGGGATTCGCTTGGGCGTTCGCGTCGTTTATCCAAAGAGTACCCATCCAGCAACGAGCGATCCCCTGGCGGTCGTGGTGTTTGGCAACCCAGGTCCTGGAGCCGGCTCATGGGGAACATCTACGATTCGCAATGTGAAGCAAGGACTCGAACAGGAAGAGCGGATTCTGAGAGCTCGATTCGGTAGCAGTATCGATCTGTCCGACCCGTACATCGATGCGTTGGTCCTAGATGTCTATCGCAATCCGGGGACTACGAAACTCCAGGTGGACGACTTGCTCGTGGAAGGGATGCTGCCACCGCAAGTAACCGTGAGAGATTCGGTTTTTGGACCTGCAGATATGCCCACCGAACTCATCAAAGTGGGGACGGTATCTGAGCAACTAGACTCGCTACAAAACTCGGTACCGCGCTGGATCCAATACCAGGGAGAAAGTCTTACCTATCTGCGGAATTTAGGTTTCAATGGTGTGATTGTTCCGAAATCCGAGGACTCTTTGATCGCAGAGCAAGCTGCCGAGACTGGTATTGCTGTGATCGCTCCGCCACCCCAACTTGTGCCATCAGATGATTTAATATCCTCTTACGAACATATCACGGCATGGATGTTGGGATGGGAGCTCAACGATGCGACTGTTCCCATGACGAGAAATCGAATTTCCAAACTCACCAATTTTCCGCAATCCCTTTCGAGGCCGACGATCGGCGAAGCTATGGAGATGTTTGGAGCCTATGGACGATTTACCGATTGGCTTGCGGTCCCAACCCCGCATCCGACTCGGGTTCGGTCTTCAACCGAGCTAGCTCAAATCGTGCAATCCGACGCACGAGGTATGATCGGCCGAGCTAGCCCTCTCGCGTCCATCGTGAGCGAAATGCCCCCTGAGTGGGTAGCCCAAAAAGCAGAGCTTCAACGTTCCGTGGGTGGTAGCTCACCCGGTTTGCCCGATACCGACCTTTTGCAGATGCGGCTAGCGGTATTCCGAGGCATGATGCAGGGTACCAAGGGATGGATATTTCGATCGACCGCTTCGTTGGATTCTGGGGACCCAACTAATACAACCCGAGCCAGTGGATACCGAACCATCAATGAAGAGATTGAGTTACTGGCGCCATGGATCCGCGCTAACCAATCCCCCTGGTCCGTTGTCGAAACAAACTCGAACCAGCATCATGCATCCGTGCTAACCACTCCTAACAGTCAATTGGTGCTCGTGGTTGCCAAAGGGGAAATGGACCAGGTGTGCATGGTCTCCCCTGTAGTCTCATCCGTTCGACTGCAAATTCCAACGACTGGACAAACTCGACGCGTTTTTCGTATCACTAATGGGCAATTGGAACCGGTGAGAAGCGAACGACAAGGAGACAGGTTGCTGGTTCAAATCGACGAACCGAGTTTGATGGAGCAGTTAGTTACGGTCGTTGACCCCAAACCTATCGAGTACCTTCAAAATGCGCTCCAGCGCAAACAGAACGTATTTATGGAATCGCGGGTCGACATCGCACAGCAGACGTTGCAGATCGCTCAGATGACGTTGGGTAATCAACGGCTACCTGCGGGACACGAACATTGGGAATTATTGCGTCGTGCGGAATCTTATTACCGAGAAGCCCTTCGGGGAATTCAGGACGCCCAGGTGGTTGCAACGCTCAAAGCAGCGGACCAATGTACCGTTCTGGCTCAGAGAATTGTCAGACTGTCGTGGGAGGAAGCGTCGAAACAATTCACTTCGCTGCAAAGTAGCCCTCTTTTGGCGTCCTCTTTAAGCCTGCCTTTGCATTGGGAGTTAAACCGAAACTTGTATGGCCGACCATGGCAACCACTTGTTATTCCAGGCGGGAGTTTCTCCTCGTGGGAAACATTACGTGAGTTAGGCTGGACTATGGATCAAAGGCTGCAGGATCGAATATCCACAACAGCAGCATTGGCGCCGGGGGATTCCATCAGCGGGGCCTCCATGATCCTCACGTCGTTGCCTGTTACCCAGCAGCGTATTCCCACGGGATATGGAGGCACGGCGATGCGAGTCTCCTCAGGTCGCATCTCGATTCCCGTCGGAGCATTGGTTCACATCCAAGGAAAAGTAAAGGTTCGTTCGAATCCAGCGGAATCTCAAAGCGGTCTTTTGGTAAGCGACACGCTCGGCGGTGAAGCCATGGGGCAGTTGATTTCTAGCTACGATTATCAGGGGGACGATTGGCAGCAATTCGGTCTCTTCCGGGTTGCCACAAGCGAAGATGGGTTCCGAGTTCACTTTGAAACTCGCGGTGAAGTGACCGTGTCGATAACCGACTTAAAAGCTGAATTCATTCTTCCTGCTCGCCGCGGTGACTAGAGCCAGAAATCGTAGATAACTGTGATTGGAAAACCGCCGAAATCCCAAGTTCGTAGAGTGCGGGCCTGTTGCCTTAGTCGATTCTAGACGCTTAGTGAAGGTAGAATGGGCACTCTCGCTCGTTTCATGGCGTCGACGTCGGACGAGAGTGGCTAGCCTACTATTAAAGCAACCCTCTCATGAGCGAGGGGTAATATCCCGGAGGATACTCTCGTTTATGTGTAGAGTTATGATCAACGTCAACTCCATGTTGCGGCACTAGTGTGGTTTCCTGGTTATACTGTACGTTGTCATGGTAGAACGGATGACCGTTGTGCCAACCATTTGCTTTTCTTTTTTGTCCCACGCGAGCGTTATCAATGAGTTCTGCCCACCCCCCTAAGAGGAATACGACCAACGACGCTACGGTCGAGGCCAAAACCAATAGAAGTTCTCTTTTGCCCAAACAACCTATCCGGGCAACAAAACCATCGCGTGACCATTTAAAATCGACACGTGAAAATGTTGGTCAGGCCGATGAAACCTCGTCACCGACAAATGCGTCGACATGGGAGTCGGTCTTCGGTGGTATCTCGTTAAATCAGTTGGAATCGTTCTGCTCTCGAATGGCGACAGGCCTCAGGTCCGGCGTCGATGTTCTTAGACTATTGGAATCGGAATCGAAACACGGATCATCACGGCACCGACAAGTCATCGATCATATGATCTTGAGTGTTCGCCAAGGAGAGTCGCTTTCCGGCGCTATGACACTACAGGGAAGCTACTTTCCCGTTCTTCTCACCCGAATGTTGAAAGCCGGCGAACACTCTGGCCGAGTGGAACACTGCTTTCAAGAGATGGCAGATCACTACAGGAACTTAAAACGAGCCCGATCTACATTTATGGGACAAGTTGCCTTTCCTCTGATTTCTCTTGGGATCGGGTTGGGGGTAATTACGCTGGTGATCTTTATCAACGGATTTCTGAAATCAGGTTCGCCAAATGAACCCGCGTTCGACATAACTGGTATTGGGCTTCGCGGTGGAACGGGTGTCTTGATTTTTTGGTCTGTTATCGCCTTGATCGGTGGCACAATAGGTGTGATAGCGTTCGGCATTTGGAAGAATTGGTTTGGATGTCATCATAAACTGGTGCCACTGGTAAGAAACGTACCAGTAATCGGTCCGGTGTTTACAACGTCCGCTTTGTCCCGGCTATCGATGACTCTCTCTATGATGTTAGGTGCTGGCGTGGATGCGAGACGCAGCGCCCGCGAAGCCCTTATGGCGACAGGCAACTTTTACTACATCTCGGGAATCGAGCAAGTTGAAGAATCAATACGGCAAGGGAAATCGTTTTCCGAAGCACTTGATGCACCGAAGCTATTGCCATCCGAGTTTATACAGACCGTTGAGATTGGTGAGTTGAGCGGTTCCGACAGCGAGTCACTTGAAAGATTGGCAATCGTCTATCGTGAGCAAGCGGAAGCGGCTTTATCCAAATTTGCAGTCGTATCGGGAGTTGCCGTTTGGATGATGATCGCAGGACTCATTGTGTTTGCGATTTTCACGATCTTCTTTCAAATCATGAAAGTCTACTCGGATGCCATGAACTTTTAGATTTGCCGCGGAATTGAGTTAATCATCATTGAAATATACTCGTTTGCGATCGACCGTTCGGCTTGGTGATTAGACTTGTCCATTGGCCTTTTCGACCATAATAAACGGGTGATTTACAATCCACGGCCTGGTTGCTAGAAAGCCTACCAGGCTGATCGCAACGCCGACGCTTAATGTGCTCCAGATTTCCGTGTAATTCCAGACCCCTGAATCGTAGGTTATTGCCCAACTGAGCCAATCGGGAGGCTGATTTCCCCGCCTGCCGTTTATCGCGAGACTGAGAGACAATGAATTGTGGAAAAGGTGAAACAAAATCGCAGTTAGAACACTACCGCTACGAACCGCAATCCATCCCAAAAGCAATCCCATCAATCCGGCCGCTACGGATTGTTGCAACACTCCATGGGAAAGCCCAAACAAAATGGCGGTCGCGAGAACGGCACGCAGATTACCGTTGTTTCGCTCAAGTCCCGAGAATAAAAAGCCGCGAAATACCAGCTCCTCGGTTATCGCAGGCAATGCAGCGAGACAAAACAGAACACTCCAAAACGGCGCCGAGGAGATCACTAGATCAACTTGCTTTAACATCGCGAGGGTTTCCTCGCCGAGCTTGTATTCGTTATTGATGGCATTGGCCATCGTGACATAGGACGGATGGACAGCGATCGCTAAAAGACCGACAGCCGCCAATTCCGTAATCGAAACTTTATGAATACGAAAGGCTGTGCGTAGCGATTTCGTTAACATCACCGCCATAATTAAGGCTGGCCCCAACATCAATCCCAACTGCAACAACAACGTATTGATGGCCAGATTTGCCCAGGTCATTTCGGAAAGCCCAAGACTCAAGCGACCAAAAAACAGCATGGCCAAAATGAGTAGTCCACAAACGACTGCTTCATTGACTGTAGGAGTCGCCTCACGTTTTCTCCAAGCATCTCTCAGCCAATTCTTAAAGGAGTATCGACCACCATCTTTGAGCATAGCGGTCTCATTTTCAAACTGACGAACCGCCCATCGAACAGCTAACAATGTACAAACGATTGTCATCGTAGCGACCGTAGGCATATGGAGAAGCGCGCTGAGATACTCCCCATCCATCAATGAGCGAGATAATAGGACAGCACCTGTCACTGGTATAATGCTGGTTCCCGGTGAGAGCGTAACGCCAGGTAACATGGGTAGCGATACCAATGGTAGGCCCACTAAAAGCAACGGCATCAGATAATACTGCCCCTCCTTAGTGCTTCGAGCTAGACTGGCCACTGCTAAGGCCAAGGCACTAAACATGGTGGAAATCGGAACCACCAGTAACACCAACCATCCTAACGATTGAATCGGCAATGGTGCTAATACCGAGGATATCGCTGCATTCGGTAGAGAGCTCATTCTGCCGATAACCATGGAGGCGGTTACGTACATGCTCGCTAAGTTCAGTAGTGCTGTTCCCAAACTAAAGCAAATGATCGTGAGCAGCTTACCCCATACAATTTCTAAACGTCTAGCGGGACTACACAGAAGCGTCTCCAGAGTCCCTCGCTCTTTCTCGCCAGCACATAGATCGATGGCAGGGTAAAAAGCCCCCGTTAATGCCCAGATCAAGACGACGAACGGTAGCAACTTGGACCATAAGAAAACACCCTTCTGATTAGGCGGTGAGACGTCTAATGTATAAAGAAGGGGCGGGTCGATAACCGATGCACCAAGATCTGTTTTATCGAGCTTTTCTCGCAGCCAATTCTTGTGCTCAGACTCTATGATTTTGTTGAACAGGTTGTTCGCAATGGTAGATCGTTCCCAGCTCAGATTGCTGATAACTTGTACCGGAACATTCCATTGGTTGATTCGAAAATCAGGTGGAATACAGACGATACTGTCGCATGCATACTCCCTCAAACAGTCCTCAAGGTCGCGTTTTTTACCTGGTTTCTCATCGCTGCTTTTCGATTCAGCGATGGCATGCGTCTTGGTTTGGTCAGTCGTGTCTGTATTGGAAACAGCATTTGCCGAACGCTGGCGCAAGAAGCTCTCCATGCATTGTTGCAAACGATCCGAGTCGCTGATTACCTTCCACTCGATACCTGGGGCGGCATCGTCGTGTAAGATGTTCGATGACTCAGGCAAATTTTCAGCACCAACAACACCGATGACGACTTTTTGCTCCCGATGAAACTGTGCCACCTCAAACATGACTGAACCCATCAGTGGGTATAGCAACAGAGGTAGAAAAAGCACAGTAAACATCGTGCGGCGATCGCGCAATTGGTCGCGAACCTCACGACTAAAGATCAGCTTGATATGACTCCATCTCACGTTAAAAGCTCCTCGCGAGATAGATTTTGTTCTGCTCCGTTCAGGAGTAGGCGATAGAAAATCTCTTCGAAATCTCTTTCTTGATGTCGATCTGCTAGCTCTTCGAGTGTACCAGAGTCGATGATTTTACCACGCCACATAATCGCAACTCGATCGCATACCCGCTCAATTTCCCGCATGATATGTGATGAGTAGATGATGCACTTACCCTCGTTACGAAGCTCTCGAACAATGTCCTGCAGAGCTCGCGCAGCCAACACATCTAAACCTAACGAGGCTTCATCGAGTATCATAACGGGAGGATCATGAATCAGAGCACGCGCAATGGATACCTTTTGCTTCATGCCAGTAGACATTTTGGCTCCAGGTAAATCTCGAAAGCTCTTCATTTGCAGCCGCTCGAAAAGTTGATTCATCCGCGGCTGCAATACATCATCAGGTATGGTGTAAAGTCGACCAAAATACTCCACCATCTCCCAAGCCGACATTCTGTCGTAGATGTTCGTATTATTAGAGACGTAGCCGATAGAGTGGCGAACGTAATCGGACTGCTGGACTACATCGAAATGACAAACCTTGGCAGATCCGGACGACGGTTTCAAAATGGTCGCCAGGATTCGAAGAACCGTTGTTTTTCCAGCACCATTCGGTCCGAGTAAACCGAAAACCTCACCTGCTTTGGCATTAAATGAGACGGCATCCAATGCAGGTTGGTCCCCAACATCGGCGTCAGGATATAGTTTTGTTATATTGGTAACTTGTACCAGTTCCATGAACGACCAACATGTTTGCGATGTGATAAAGACCGTCTATTTCGAATTAGCTTCGTAATGCTTACCACTTAACAAACCAAGAGGCGTAATTCAGCACGGAAAAAAATCCCCCCTCTGCTTGGCGAGGTCGTCATAATCCGAAATGTGGAAACGATCGCTACAAACTAACGTTCTCCAAAAAAGTTGATTGTCGTAGGCAAAATGGGCACTCCTGCCCGTTTGATGGCTCTCCGGTCGCTCAAGAATGACCAACCTGCCACAGTTGCGTCAGTGGGTCTCAAAAATCCGACAACCGGAATATATTCGCATTTCGATCAACGTTTCATTTGCTCTTGAGCAATAAAAACCTACGATTCCTCCGGGGAGATTCACGGAACGTGCAAGCCCCTACTTTACGGAACAAAATGCTGACCTCTTTTACCGCGAAATCGGAATTTTCCATGACAATGCCCAAGTCAGTTGCCAGCCTCGAAGAAATTCTTGCCAACACCCAATTACCTGCGCTCCCTAATAGTGCCCTCAAACTTATCGAGATTTCGAATGATCCCATGGCGGGGCCAAGCGATTACTCGAGACCTATCGAAGCAGATGCTGGTCTGATGGGACAGATCCTCCGCTTCGTTAATTCCTCGTACTTTGGCTTCAGCCGCGAAATTGCATCGATTCCTCAAGCGATTCAATTGGTTGGTGCACGAGCCATCAAGAACTTCGCACTATGGAGTGCCGTTTTTTCGTTGATCCCAAATCCAAAATTTGGACCGTTCGACCTGAAAAGCCTGTGGCAAGACTCATTGCGGCGAGCGGTGTTCGCGAGAGAACTCGGCCGCAGTTTAAAGTTAACCAACGCGGAAGACCTCTTCGCCGCCGCATTGCTCCAAGATATGGCGATCCCCCTATTGCTCAAGGCTTTGCCATCCGAGTATGAGGAACTGATTGAACGACGAGCATCGGAACGCGTTCGACTTTCCTGTCTCGAAAAACAAGTGTTCGGCTGGGATCATGCCCAAGCGGCCGCTGCGCTCTGCCGGAACTGGCACCTTCCAGAAGAGTTTTCTGTTTTGATTGAACGACATCCTAACGTTGACGATTTGCTCGACGGTAATCCCCGCCAACGCGATGCTGCTTGCGTAGCCGTCGCATCACTCCTGCCTGCATGTAAAGATTTGGCCTGGGATGAAAAAGAAGAGTTCCAAGATGCATTCGATCGAATTATCGGCGAACGACCTGTCGAAGTCGAGGACCTGATTGCAAAAGTCGATTCCTCGTTTGCTGAATTCGCCCCGATCCTACAACTTGCTGTCCCCCAGCAATCCCTCCTCGATTGGCTCAATACCGATTCGGATAATTGAGCCATCGAGGTTTAAAATTTGCAGTAATGCAAGCTCGCCGCAAGCCGCTCAGGAATACTGAGCGGCTTGCTGGTTTTAACGGTATTCTTTCTATTATGGCGATGAAATCAGGCCGCATCTAAAAATTGGAAATCGAAGTAACCACGATTTCTCTGAGCCTTAATCTTTTGCGTGGCGGAATACATTATCATCTGGAAAGAGAATCTGTAGTCTAACTATCATCAGGCCGTGTCTACAGGAGTTCGGAAACGAATCGTCGGCTAATATCCTTCCCCCTTGATATCCCCCTCCCATGAAAAGAATCTCTCCAAACGCGACGCGTTCCACAATTCGCTCCTACACCCGATGGATTATTTTGCAACATACTTCCGTTGCGATTTTCGTGTCACTCGGGTTTGGATTGCAATCTGCTCAGGCACAATCGGAATCCGATGCGCCGAAGGTGATTCCACAAGTGGTATCGAGTGAATCTCGACAGAGCTTCGAGCCCAAATGGTGGAAAGGAAATTTGCATACCCACACTTTCTGGAGTGATGGTAACGATTTTCCTGAAATGGTAGCCGCATGGTACGCCGATCGCGATTACAACTTTCTTACGCTGACAGATCACAACATCCTTAGCCGCAACACGCGATGGATGGGTCTGGAGCAAATAGAAAGCCGCGCTGGTAATGGTGTATTAGATCGATATCGATCTCGATTTGGCCAACAATGGGTCGAGACCCGCGAGGTGACTAAGGGAACCGAAGTTCGACTAAAACCACTTGATGAAGTTCGAGGTTTGGTGGAACGCAGCGGCGAATTCATCATGATCGAAGGGGAGGAAATCAGCGATAAGGCGGAGGGCAAGCCGATTCACATCAACGCTACCAACCTCGGTCAACTCATTCAGCCCGCCGGAGGAGCAACTGTTTCGGAAACGATTCGCAACAATCTGCGAACCATTATCGAACAAGAAAAAGAACTAGGCCGCCAAATCCTTCCTCACTTGAACCATCCCAACTTTGGTTATGCAGTAACCGCAGCCGATCTCGCTGCAGTGATCGAAGAAAAGTTCTTCGAGGTCTATAATGGCCATCCAGGCGTAAATCATCTCGGAGACGAAAAGCACATTGGAATCGAACCTATGTGGGACGTCATCAATGTCATGCGACTTGTCTATCTAAAATCCGCTCCTATCTATGGGATCGCGACCGATGATAGCCATGAATATCACGGTCGACCAGGATCGAGACCCGGCCGAGGATGGGTGATGGTGCGGAGCAAATATCTCTCACCTGAACATTTGATCATCGCCATGAAGAACGGCGATTTCTACGCATCGAGTGGCGTTACACTAAGTTCAATCCAATGGGATACTAAAAACAATCAGCTACAACTCGCCATTCAGCCAACGACTGACGCAGAATACGAGACTCACTTTATCGTAGTCGATCGCCCTAAAGATGGATCTGTAGACGATTCCGTTCCTATTTCCGAGTTAAAGATCGATCAGCTACCTAAAGCCTACGTGAAAACCAAAGTCCCGGGGATCACCCCCTCGTATCAGCTCGATGGGACGGAACTCTACGTTCGGGCTGTTGTGTTCAGCAACCAAGCTCCCGTGGATCCTGTTTGGAAGGGGCAACAGCAACAAGCCTGGACGCAACCGATTGGCTGGAAATTGGAAGACTAATTCTTCTCGAGTCTTCCATTTGTTTTTCTACTTTGATTGACATTCTTGCGTTGGCAATCTGCCGTTAACATAGCTCCCTGAAAAGGCTACAACCGGTACTTTTGCCAACGACTACCCATTGTGGCGGTCGTTTTTGCGGTCGGCTTTTGTCCGAGTCCCCCAACCTGCCAGGAATGTCAAAGATTGAACGCAGAAAAAAGTGACCCGCGATTTTCCGATGACATCGATGAAGACGATTCTGTTAGGCCGTGGAAGGATCTGAGACGCAGCATTGCGGAACAAGATCCAATGGAACTGAATCGTCACGTCGAAACACTGATCGAAAGTGGCGAAATTGGTCGTGCGATCAGTCGCTTGGATTCTGACGAAAAAAGATCCATGCTCGGACTGCTTCCAGCCGATTTCTGCGCGACATTGATCGAGTCGGTCGCGGAGACTCAAGCTGTCGAGTTGATCAAACTGCTGCCAACCCGCGACGCTGCCGCCATCTTTAATGAACTGGTTAGTGACGAACAAGCGGACTTGCTCGCGGAATTAAGCGATAAAAATGCCGAGGCAATCCTGGATGCGATGGATCCAGAGGAGGCCGCACAGGCTCGTCAGCTCACCAGCTACGATCCTGAATCGAGCGGTGGCCTGATGATCACCGAGCTGTTGCAATATCGAGAGGGGCAAACTGTTGGTGATGTGTTAGATGATCTTCGTGCCAATGCAGATGACTACACCGATTATGATGTCCAATACGCTTACGTTGTCAAAGCCGAAATCGACGAGCTAGTGGGTGTATTGCGGCTTCGAGACCTTCTGTTGTCGCGTGATCCGACTCCCATTACAGATGTCATGATTCGCGACCCACACTTTGTTTTGCTAGATACGCCACTCGAAAAGCTAGCAGAGTTTTTTGATCGACATCACTTTTTTGGTGTACCCGTGGTCGATGATCAAAGATGCCTCAAGGGAGTGGTGCGAAAAATCGACGTAGAAGAAGCGTTGACGGGCCGCGCAGATATTTTCTCCATGGAGATCCAGGGAATCATAGGCGGGGAAGAGTTGCGTTCTATGCCGCTTCGAACCCGAGCCTCTCGAAGACTGATTTGGCTGGTTGCTAATATATTTTTAAATTTGATCGCCGTGAGCGTTATCGCCTTCTACCAAGAAACGATTTCTGCTGTCATTGCGTTGGCTGTTTTCTTACCGCTCATATCCAATATGGGTGGTAATGCGGGGATTCAAGCGATCGCGGTAAGCATTCGAGAATTGAGCCTAGGGCTGCTAAAGCCAAACGAGTTGCTTTGGGTTGCAGCAAAGGAAGTCACTGTCGGTGCAATAAATGGTTTATGTCTGGGAAGTCTTATTGGAGTTGCTGGCTGGATTTGGAAGCAAAATCCGTGGCTAGGATTGGTGGTTGGGGTTTCCATGACCATCAACACGGTGATTGCGGTCGTCGCTGGTGGATTGATGCCGTTAATCTTAAAGCGATTCAAGCTAGATCCAGCGTTGGCGGCAGGTCCTATTTTAACGACGCTTACGGACATGACCGGGTTCCTACTAGTTTTGAGCTTTGCCAACGCGATTCTAAAGTATCTCGTGCCATAATCTGCCCCCGCAGTAGCCTCTTTCCAAGAGGCTTCGTTCCTCGTTACAGGGCTCTCGCCCTGTAACGCACTGCGCCGGAGGCTCTGCCTCCTGACCAAACAAGCCCGAATTTGCAAGCGAGGGATCTACCAACCAACATCGCTTTAGTCCCTATTAATCAGCCGGGTATTGGCGCTAGCCCCGGTTTTCACGCGATGCGCCAGCGAGCTGGCTCTTTTGGTTCGAAGGATAACCGAATAGTTGATAGGCGGTTGCGAGTTGATTCCCTACCGTAGGGCTCGCGCCCTTACGCTACTATTTTTGAATCCCTCGCATGCGATTGGTGCTAGGGGGCTTGGCGTTCGGATGACTAATGCTTCGGGAGCGTGACCTGGCCCGCTACGCCTCTCGGAGAGCGGCTATTACAGTATTAGCCTCTTTCCAAGAGGCTTCCTCAGCAAACAGAGCCTTTAGTCCTTATTAATAGCGGAGTGGGCGCGAGCCCCCCGGTGCGTTCCAAATTAAGTGATCACTCGATCGCCCAGTTAACTCCCTAACAGGACGTTAGTGACCTGCCGCAAATATTTGCCTTTGGCAAACCGGATATCGGCAAATCGAATACTAGCGGATTGAGCGCGAGCCT
>Ga0315899_10001321_pt1 | contig 28497 bp, 35 predicted proteins | sample LakEriMetagenome_2_FD_203518 | JGI IMG/M metagenome (GOLD analysis project Ga0315899, IMG submission 203518) | Freshwater fungal communities from buoy surface, Lake Erie, Ohio, United States - Buoy 4 MA112 | ecosystem: Environmental > Aquatic > Freshwater > Lake | place: USA: Lake Erie, Ohio... | reverse complement strand
ATATTATACCAAACAATTGATTGTCGTTTAATAAAACCCCCAAAAATTTCTAATTTACAAGTTTGTGGTATGTAACCTTTTACTCCGTTATTTCTTTCTTCAATTTTAATTCTGTAATATGACATCTTATTAAGTTTTTGTAGTCAGGATAGGATTCGAACCTACAATGAGCAACCATCCTCAACGGATGGATTCAACACCATGTCTCTTTACACTCCTGACTAACCTGTTCTACCTTGACAGGATTGAACTACCCATAGGATTCGAACCTATAACCCTTCGGCCTTAATGACCGATGTGCAAACCTGATTTACACCATAAGTAGTTAATCAACGTGTATCGTATCAGAAATTACTGGTACCAAATCTCACTGTGATATATGATACGACCGTTGTTAGATTCGGTTAATTACTCCGAACTTCGTAGTCCGTACGGGAATCGAACCCGTGACTTCACCGTGAAAGGGTGACGGCTTAACCCCTTGCCGAACGGACCAAATTGTGGACACTGTGGGAATCGAACCCATACGATCTGATTGCAAATCAGTCGACCTGCCGTCGGCATCAGGCCCATATTAGAGCGGAAGAAGGGACTCGAACCCTCAACAACCTGCTTGGAAGGCAGGAGCTCTACCAATTGAGCTACTTCCGCTTATTGTACTGACGGAGGGATTCGAACCCACGTTTTCAACTTACCGCTACAGGTATGGACGATATAAGCGTCCACTGGTACGTCAGCATAATTTTGTTGATAGTGTTGGAGTACCCATCTCGCTCCAATCTTAACTGCTTAATCGTAGTTTTACGAGGCCCCGGCAGAAAGGGTGCTGAATTCCGATTCCACTCTGGATTGTCGACATCCGTTGAGTGGGGAAAACCACTATCAATTTTATTAGGGTGGACACGGGCCTAGCAAGCCGTCTTTCAGGAAAGGCCCTTCCACCTATCCACCCTTTTAGTTGCGGGAGCAGGACTCGAACCTGCGATCTCGGCTTATGAGACCGAGCGGATAACCATCTTCCACATCCCGCTATATATTATTTTATGTTTTTTGAACGATATGTTTCCGTTTGTGAATGACAATTAGGACATAACATTCTTAAATTTTCCAACTTATGATTTGATCTATCACCATCAATATGGTCAAGCTCCATATTAATTTTTTTACCGAACCATTCGGTAATTCCACAAACCACACAAACATCATCAATTAAACCCTCTTTTAACATCCTATGTTTTAATTTATATGTTTGGAAGTGTGGATGATTCCCATTTAATATATCACTAAGTTCAAATTTTGGATGACCTTTTTTTGATATTCCTTTTCCCGACTGATTTGTTTCATAACAACCTAATCTAATTGCGTGTTTTTTGAATGTATTAAAATGTAATCCTAATTTTACCGATGCTTGCGACATAGAATCTGATTCCTTACAAACTTTAATAAATTTTTCTTCGTCTATATTTTTCATATTAATAAATATAGACAAATTAGAAAAAAATCAATAGTGTCTATCAATTTTTAGTACTCGGAGCGGGAATCGAACCCGCACTCCCGTTGGGGAACAGCATTTTAAGTGCTGCGTGTCTACCTATTCCACCACCCGAGCAAATAATCATTACCATTATGTCAAAGAACCTTTTTCTTTTGTTCCACAAAGATATGAAGAATATTTTAATCTATCAAATCTTTTTTTAAAAAACTTATAAAATCAAAAAACCCACCTCTTTTGGAGATGGGTTTCAAATTTTGTATATACAGAAATTTACACCATCTCCTTGAAGGTTGTCTCAGCTAAATCGCCCCCTATCAATAATATGTGTAAATTTTTCATTTGCGTTTTTTAAGTTTTGTAGTTATAAATATACTAATAATTTTAAAAGTGTCAAGTTTTATTAAAAATCATCATCATCTTCATCTGAACAATTTTCATAAATATCTCGTTCTAAGTCATAAACATAATCCAACAATTTGTCAAATTCCTCTTCCGATAATTCTCTTTGAGCTTCATCTACCATACGACTTAAATCGTTGAGTACTCTACTTCTACCTTCTGAACATCCCACCATATCAATATAGGATCCTATTTCGGCGATAGCATCATCTGCGGTGTAATCATTTTCATCCATTTCTTTAATGGTTCTTTTAACAATTCGAGCAAGATCTGATTCTGTTAATCTAACTATTTTTTTCATACTAATTTTTTATATATAAATACATCAAAAAAAAAACACTTATAAAGTGTCAAGTTTAATTAATTATTTTTTTAGAATCCCCAATTTTCGTCATCAGCCCAAGAAGGATCTACATAGTCAGAAAAGATACCTTTAAAGTCGTCCATTTCAACATCATCAACGTTTAAACGAGTATTTCCTTTAAACCAATTAGAAAATCTTTCTTTCCATTCTATTTTACCAAACATTTCCTTAATTTTTTCATATACCTCAGGACCAACAAGTAATGTATTAAATTCCCTCTCTTCACCATCGTCATCAAATTCAGTGTTATAAATAAATGCTAATTTACCATTTACATAATAAGCGGTAAGTTCTCCATTCATCCAACCATCTCGGAATTTTTCATTATCCCATCCACCGTCTGGTGTGAAGTTATCGTTGAAGTAATTAATAATATCCGAATCGGACTTACCTTCGTTTTCTTTAATAACTCGTTTAATAATACGAGCAAGATCTGTTTCTGTTAATCTAACTATTTTTTTCATATCAATAAATATATTATGATATATAAATGTTTTTAGGGAACCCTCCAAACACAAATATAGTTACATCACATAACCATAGTTCCAAATTATACTCAATACCTTTATATGTTTTCATTAGATACCAAGATCCTTCACCAACTTCAGGTGATTCCCTCAAAAATCCCAATCTATTGGATCCATCAAAATCTTCCGTAGACAATAAAACTTTAATATCGTTTTCACCCTGAGATACAATATCTAACATTGTATCGGCACCTGATACCATTGCCAAATCTGCCCGACTTCCTTCCCATTCGGGCAGATCTACGTACCACGTCCCCTCGTCTTTATAGAATTTAAATTGTCTTAACATATTTACCTTTTTTGTACCTCCAGCAGGACTCGAACCTGCAAGATCCACTTTCTAAGAGTGGCGTGTATACCAATTCCACCATGGAGGCTTATTTGAGGTCCCGATTGGATTTGAACCAACGTAAACGGTTTTGCAGACCGCCTCCTAACCACTCGGACACAGGACCATTAACGGCAGTGATGATCTGCCGCTTTAGTTGCAATTTGATTGTCAGGTTTAATGTTTGTCTTGTAACCAAGAGACATTGCCCACCCAACAACAGGTTGAACAAGTTTTGAACTGAAGTATTTGTCTTGACTATTATAATCCAAATCAATCTCAACTTGAACTTTTACTTTTTGAGTCAGCCATTCAGCAACCTCAATAGAATAATCGGCTTCATTCCATAATCTCGTCCACTTGTCCTTAATTTTTTTCATTTTTTGTTTATGTAAGATGTAATGAACACCTCTGTTACCATATCGGTAAGCAATTACGGTTACATATACCGTACTTCTTCTGTGGTTCTGTGAATCCGTTCCAATATGAATCTCAACATATGGACATTCATTTAAAACATCCAAGGTGTGAGATACCACATCTACTGATTCGCCTTGTACCGTTCTAAATACTCTGTTCATATTATTTAATTTTTTGTGGACCGGGAGGGAGTCGAACCCCCGACGCTTGGATCTTCAGTCCAACGCTCTACCAACTGAGCTACCAGTCCTTACTTTATATGGAATGCGTGTTTCACAATTCTTTTTCTTTTAACCGAATCTTCGTAATTACCGTGGACAACTCCATCTTTGATTGTAAAAGCATGACGGTTAACAAGTATAAAAAATGTCCCGATTGGATATTCATTAATAAATGTACCTACGGTCATTTTTCTGTTAACTTTCTTACCGTTTACTTTAACTTTATACTCCAAAGAGTACACCACAGAATTACCTCTGGTTGTTTTGGTACCAATTGGTTTAATCTTCTTATGGTTTATTTGAGTTTGTTTTTTAGCCAACTCAACCATTTTAAAAACGGTACCGTAAGTACCTTTACGATCTACTCTCCCAAATTTCTCTTTAACGTATTTGTGAGCCTTATCATAAGGGACATCAAATGATGTTGCGAAAGCCCTTACAACACAATCGTTAGTTTCTCTTTTTGCAATTTCGGAGTCCTGATAACCTATGACTCCAACGTGACTTGAACAGTATGGTAAATTTGTTTTCATAAGACAAAGATACAAATTTATTTTTAATCTGCCAAATTTAATTTGCGCGCCCCCAAGGTCTCGAACCCTGACCGATGGGTTTGGAATCCATCATGCTACCATTACACCAGAGACGCTTATTTTGTTGTACCCCCACAGAGATTCAAACTCCGATCTTTCCCTTAGAAGGGGAACGTCCTGTTCAGTTGGACGATAGGGGCAAATAAAAGATGATGAATAACTTTATCAGGTATCTTATCTCACGACTTCACACACCATTAGAGAGTTGATCATTATTACTTATCCTTAGTGTGTACCCTTGCGACACGTCTCTCCACGTCTGCCATTCTACGCATTTTATCATCTTTCGTACCTTCGGAGAGATTCAAACTCCCATCTTGTGATCCGTAGTCACAGGTTCTCTTCAATTGAACTACAAAGGTATAAATAGTTCTGGTCAACCACACGCATCCCACCACCCTGTTTCATGTGCCTAAGCCTTGTCCGTTGTGAACTATTTTGGGTGGTCAATGGGAATCGAACCCATGGCACAAGGAATCACAATCCTATGCTCTACCTACTGAGCTATAACCACCATATTTGTCCCGTATAGTGGTATCGAACCACTCTAAAGTCGGATATGAGCCAACTTTGATCCCTGATCATACGGGAGTTGCGGAAAGCACTGGAATCGAACCAAATACCCGAAAGTACATCTCGCTTAGCAGGCGGACCCTATCTCCATCAAGGTTTACTTTCCGTAGTCGGCACAGTAGGAATCGAACCTACATGGGACCTATTAACCTTTCAACCGTGTATCAGACGGAGGGTATATGTGCCGTATTTGGCGGATCAGGCAGGACTCGAACCTACAATCCCTTGATTAACAGTCAAGTGCTTCACCATTAAGCTACTGATCCTTTTAGTGTGGGGGCAGGTGGAATCGAACCACCAAGACGATGTTTTACAGACACGATCAGGACCCTGCCGATACTCCCTTGTTGTACACTCTACAGGATTCGAACCTGTGACCTGTTGTATGTAAGACAACCGCTACTACCATCTGAGCTAAGAGTGCATACTACAGATCCAATTTTATTTTTATGAAAACAATAATTCTTGTTGTGGAGTTTACTTGATTTCTTTAATCCATCTTTCAAAAACATTATATTCTAATTTAGGATCTTCCCAATCAATTATAATTTTTTTGGTATCTTCATGTGATAATAAAGTTTTTAATACATTTGTTTGTATTGAAATTCCTCTATTATTACCGTTGTTTATTTTAAGATAATTTTTAACACCTAAAGATTTAAAAAGTTTTATTTGTGTCTCTAAATTTATTAAATACAGACCCCCTCTATTTGAACCCCACCGAATGTTAGAAATTAAAAAATGGTTTTGTGGTAAGTATTGTTCCACCACATTTTTTACTGAATCATTGTCTGATGCCCAAAAAACTTTTACACCACCATAACCATTATTCATGAAAGTTTTTATTGATAATACATCATCAAATACTTGAGTATCTTTTGAGTTATCGTTTGATGAAAAATCAAACTTAACGTTTTCTACTCCAAAAGATTTTATAAGTAGAGAGATTAAAATACGTTCTCTTAATATACCAACTTCCATACCAATTTTACCACCTTTCATACTTTCAATTTCAGCTTTCTTAAATAACGTTGGTAAATTATTTTGTACTAACAAAGTAAAAGTTCTATTATTAAACCAATCCATATAATTAAGAATTTAAAGATTATAATTAAGAATCTAAATACCTAAACCAAAATAATTTGAAAAATAAGAATATTATGTGTCCCCGACAGGACTCGAACCTGTGACTCCCTCATTAAAAGTGAGGTGCTCTAAAACCAACTGAGCTACGAAGACGTTGTCTAAGTGACAGGGATCGAACCTGCGGCCTGATGGTCCCAAACCACCCGCTCTACCATCTGAGCTACACCTAGTTATTGTTGAGGAAGAGTGAGGTGTCGATCCCCATACCTTTCAGTACCTGCCGTTTTCAAGACGGAGTCACAAGCCGTTGTGATTACTCTTCCTTTATTGTTGTCTCGGCTGGACTCGAACCAACACACCCGGAGCCAAAATCCGGTGCCCTGCCTTTAGGCTACGAGACAATTTAAGGCCAATATGTCAAAGAACTTTTTCTTTTGAGGTCTCTATCAGGTTCGAACTGATGACTCCGGGTTACAAAGCCGGGATATTACCAACTATACTAAGAGACCGATTTTTTGGGTATAAAAAAACCCGAACTTGATTTGAGTTCGGGTCTTATATTCCTTTTATATTTTTGTTAATCTTATCAACTCATAAATGAAAATGCCCTAATATGTGAACGAAGCGTTCTATAGCTATTAAACGACCACTGTGTGCTCGGATTACAAATGACCATATGTTTATTAGTTGCTTTCATTTTTGTTTTGTTATAAATATATCAGTTTTCCTAAAAGTTTTAATTCTTGTACAAATTTAGGAATTTATTTTTAATTGACAAGTGTTTTTTTATTTTTTAATGAAAAATTTCTCATTATCCCATCTTACTTTCTTTAAAGATGCTAAATAATCATTTTCAGTGTCTCTATATCCTAATGGAAGAACAACAACCGATCTTAATCCTAATTCTTGTAATCCTAACACACTATCCACTGATGATGGAACAAATCCTTCCATTGGAGTTGAATCTACTTCCTCTGTTGCCGCTGCAACCAATGCAAATCCTAATCCGATATATGCTTGTCTTTGAGCCCAAGCAATTTTTTGATCTTGTGTCATATTAGATAAAGATCCTTTGATCATACCACTGAACTCACCTAACATATCAGCACTAATCCCTCTTTGTCTTGCCGTTTCTTGGATGTAAATGTCTACCGACTCTTCAGTGATATCATCCCAAGTTGCAAATACCAATACAGCCGATGAATCTGTTAATTGAGTTTGACCATAACACGCCCCTTGTAATTCTTCTTTTACTTTTTGATCCTCCACAACAATAACGTGATAAGGAGTCAATCCATAAGAACTTGGTGCTAATCTTGTTGCCTCCAAAATTCTTTCTAATTTATCTTGAGGTACTTTTCCCCCATTCATTTTCTTGGTGGCGTATCTCCACTCCAACGACTTTAATAATTCCATTTTTATATGATTACTTGTTTATATTCGTACAATAAATAACAAAAAAAGACCATTTTGTCAATGGTCTTTTCAATTTCTTAACATATATCAAGTTGATTTAATCCATTTCCCAAGACGGGATTTCTCTTTCCCTATCAACCGAACAATTAATAGGTTCATCAAAAACTTTAAATCTACTGAATTCATAATCTTCGTTTAGAAAATCTTCATCACTAACAGTTAACATATTATCTAATATTTCATACGTCCTCTCAATATTGTCACAAATGAATTTTGATACCTCTTCTTTACTATTTTTAAAAACAGGTAATTCAGCAACCACAATTTCATCACCGGTGTCGTATTCATCACAAGTTAATACGGCACTATATTTATTAAAATTTTTTCTTTTAGCGACTTTAATTTTACACTCTTTACCTGTTTTTGGGTTAGTGTATTTAAGATGTTCTTCAGAATAACCCTCTTTAATTACTCTTTTAACAATTCTATATATGTCGGATTCCGTTAAAGTTATAATATTTTTCATAAAAGATTTTATTAATAAATATCAATCAATACTTAAAATAAATAAATCTTTTTTATCATTAGAATTATATTTAGTATAACCTAATTTATTGAACATAGTTTGTGATGGTATATTATTTTTTTTCACCGTTGCGGTTATATACTTATACCCTGAATTTCTTGCTATATTTTCACATTCTTTTACTAATTTTGTTCCAAATCCCTGTTTTCTAAATGGAGATTCAACCACAATTGAGTGTAAATAAGCCGTATTTTTTGATTTATCATAATTTTCGTGTAGAAATTTAACATCATTATTAAACTCTTTATTTTCTAAAACCTTATTTAGATCGGTTAAAGTCACAACACCTATAACATCATTACTTTCAGTTAAATAATATACACAATATCCTCTATCAGTTTCTATTTCACTAATAACCCTAATTTTATAAGGATTAGTGTTTTCAGTTAATAATGATTTTATTCTATATATTTCTTCATTGAGTTCCATATATAATAAATATATCATTTTAATTAAATCAAACCATATAGGTGTAATTCATATAAAAATTTCTCATATTCTTCTGAGTTAATAAACTCTTCGTGAATTTGTTGGTAAATGTCTTCCATAATAAAAGAGGAATTGGATAAATGTATGTTAGTTTGCTCTAATTGCCACCGTGAAATACACGGTGGCTTATAGGTGGTAGTCCTGCCAGGATTCAAACCTGGAATCTACTCATTAGAAGTGAGTTGCATTATTCAATTATGCTACAGGACCATATTATTAAACTTTTTTGACTTCGTATTTGTGACCTGAATCAGTATTAGTGTTGAGGATATTAGCCATTTCCTGAGCCTTATCTTTATTATCAAACTCCCAAACTTCACCTTGAGCATCTAACATAACAACAGGTAAGATTCTATTGTTTTGCGTCTTTACGTGTTTAATTATTACATACATAACACAATTATAAAAATAATAAATTGTTAAGTCAAATCTATCTCCCTAATTTTCCCCCAATATTAATATAAGGGGCATCACTTTTATTATGTTGTTTTCTTAAAAATAATTTTTGTAAAGTATCTCTATTTGATTTTGTGTTTTGTGGTTGAGGTTTTGGTTGATTATTGTTTTGAACTGTTTGAGGACTAACTTTAGGTTGTGGAATCATAGGATGAGGTTTATTAAGTAAATGACCAATCGCATTATAATCAACCTCAATTGAGGTTTTTTCTGGTTTAACCACTTTTTCAATTACTTTTCTTGGGGCTTTTGATAAAACTGATAATACCGATAGTTGGGCGTTATTTTTTCTTACCATTATCTCATTTTGTAAAAAATTATCAAAATCACTAAAGAATGATATATTATCAATTAACGTAAAATTCCTTGTATGTAGTATATCAGGATTTCCATGTCCTTTTTTATTTTTTGATATTTTTGCATATTGATGTCTCATCACCGATCTCATACCTGTCTCTTTTCTAGTTGTCAAACTATTGTCATGTATTCGTCTTGAAAATAATGGAGATGGTGACCCTATCATTGCTGGTTTTCTTTTATATAATCTACCCATAAAATCAGAATCTGCGGCACACATCCAAGGTTCAAAACCATTCATTGATAGAAATAAATCTTTTTTAATTGCGAAAACCCCTTCCCCATGTGTATTTAAATTTAAAATAGGGTCATTTGTATTACTATCAAAATTATACATTTTGGGTTTTACACAAATATAACGATCCAACGATTTAACAACGTAATCTACCATATTGTCCCCCATTAAATCGTCAGAATCAAAAAATATTAAATTATCTGAGTTGGCAATATTCGCCAATGTATTCTTTATGGTATAAGGCCCTTCATTTTTTTCAAAATAATAAACTGACGTATATGGTGTTATTCTTGAGGTCTTCAAATGATTTAGTGTTTCTCTACAACCATCAATACCAATTAAAACTTCACACAAATTATTTTTCATTGACGTTTCAACTGATTTTAAACAGTCGTCAAGATATTGAACATTTTGAAATGTTGGGATTATTATGGATACATCATATTTAACATTGTTTCCGTATAATTTATTAACAACAAATGTTTGAACTCTATCATTAGATGAATGGTCATTATAAATTGTACTGTTTTGAGGTATATACCCAATATATCCTTTTGAGTGTTGTAAACATAAAATAGGGATATTCCTTTGTTTAGCAAATTTACCTACCCATATATCCGCCATATTTGGGTATAAAAATTCATCTATTGAAACTTTTAATAAACTTGTATGAAAACACATTACTCCTGTACCTCCAAATTGTACAACAACATCATTTTTAACATTTTCCAAACAAGCGTATCTCTCACTTGCTGATTTATAGTAACTACTTATTGGAAATGAGGAAAAATTTCTACCGTGTAGTGTTATAATTTTCTTGTTATTATGTTCCTTACATTTATTTATCATATGATCCACATATCCTTCAGGATATATTAAGTCATCATCAATGGTTAGAAAATAACCTTCACTTTCTTCAAGTTTAAGGAATTTAAATGCATCCCCTTTTGAATTGTCGGTAAAATAAAGATTAACTTTTTCTTTATATAAAATTGGGGGTATTTCACCAATATGGTTATTTAAACATACATTAATTTCATCACATTGATCGTATATAGACATCAACGATCTAACTAAAGAATGTATTCTATTATAAGATGCTACGTTTACTATTCTTTTTTCCATAAATCTATTTTAAGTGTAAATTATTTGTTTCTCTATTTTCAATATCACTAAAACCTTCTCTTTGCCAAGCCAAAGTTGGTGAACATATAAAACAATTTCCTAACGGAAGAATATCACTTATTAACACATCTACTTTCCATTGTCTTTCATTTATACCTTTAATAATTGTATCAACAAATTTTTGTCTAACAATAAATGCGTGGGTTGTATATACTTTTTTTGCGTGATTTAATTTACTTGAGTATTTTACAATATCACCTACATTCCATCCCCCAAGATATAATAAATCCCAATCATTTGGTAATTCAGAAATCACCTCGTTTAGTCGTTCATTAAAATTTTCAACAAGATCCACATCATCTTCCATTATTAATGTATATTCTGTGTTTTCTTCTTTAATCTTATTAAATAATCTTCTGTGACTATCCCAACATCCCATAAACCCCTGTTGTTTTATTGGGTATTGAGAAAAAACTTCTCTACCATCTGTCGCCTCAAATATAGTATAATCAAACGGTAACCTTAATTCCTTTAATCTATCATCTCTTCTTTTTAGATTGATTACATATTTTTTTAATTCAATCATAATGTTTGTAATTTGGTATTTATTCTTTCTATTTTATTCATTTTGGATTCATGATTTCCGTGTACTACCATTGATGTTTTTGTATGATACATTCCGTATCCTAAATTGAATAATCTTAGAGTTATTTGTTGACCTACTCCCGAACTTAAATTTGGGTTATTTTTCCATCTTGATTTTGGTATTTCATCTAACCTATAATTTAATACTTCAAAAAATTTTTTTTCGCAAATGAAACACAAGTCATTCCATTGAGTTTGATAATATTCACCACGATCAACGGTCTTATAATTTACCCAATTTGTTCTATGTACTCTACCATCTGTTAATATGCTTAAACATATTTTTTTATGATCTGAAATTGACTCATAAATTCTTTTTGTTTCATCAAAGAAATTATCAACTAATAAAATATCATCAGGTAGATATATGTAATATTTTGAGTTAATATTTTTTAGATAACTAAATGTGGAATTAAAAACAATATAATACTTATGTTTTCCCATATTAGGAGACATACCTATTTTTCTTACATTGTATTTTGAAATATCGTATTTTAATGTGCTTCCGTCATCAAATACCGTGATTAAAATTTTATAATCTTTTTTTTGTTCAGATATGTTTTCTAATAATCTAGTTAACATATCAGGTCTATTATATGTTGTTATTATAATACAAAAGTCATATATTTCGTCCATTCTTTTTTTTTATAAATAGTAGTAAAAACAAAATGGGAATCAATGATTCCCATTCTGCTAGATAAACTGAACACCTCCCTCTCTTTAGATGGTTTATCCTTACCCAACAACTACGTCAGGTAAGTTTCATTTAGGTTATTTACCTATTTTTCTTAATTGTGTTAAAATTGTTTTTACAACTCTCTCTTCTTTAAGTATTGTTTTCTTTTGTTTTATTGCTTTTGATATATGTTCTTTGATTGTTTCTTGTAAAGATCCACTACCAATACATCTACAACTTTTTTCACCAAAATCAGGAATACGGTATGGTCCCGCAATTTGAGCTCCATTAACAGATTCACCTTTTAATAATGAAACTATTTCTTTCCACCCTAATCTCTTATTTAAGAACCCTCTTGGTGTATTATCAACATCAAGACCTTTTTCCTCAAGAGTTGTAACATCTATTTTATACACACCTGTTTTTAATTCGTTGAATTTACCATCTTTTAAACATCCACAGAATTCTCTAGCCGCTCCTTCTCTATTTGGTCTACTACTTTCATCACCTTTTAAGGCCGCAACCAAATAATCAATTAATTTGTTTATTATTGTTGTACTATCTTCATCACAAGAACAACCGACACTTTTTTGAACTGATCCTTTACCAAATTCAATTTTAATGGTTGCCATTGGACTAACGGTATCTAAATAAGTACCAAATGTTACATCTTTAAATTGTCTGCTACTTTCATTAGATTTAAGTGGAACTAAAACTGAAAAATTATCTGCCGTAATAACTTCACCTGCTCCAAGAACATTTTGAGGTAACTTCAACTTACTATTAGGTAATCCTTCCATATCCATCAATTCGTTATACTTGTGGAAATATTCAGATCTGGCACCAAATTTATCAATTGCATTTTGGATACTACCTTGATTATATTCACCAACAACACCTTGCTCTCTTTCCATATTCTGGATTTTTTGTTTTGGGTTGTATGTTACACCATCATTTGTAACAAATCCAAAAAATTGTCTTAACTCATCTTTAGTTTTTGGGTTGTTTCCTGACCCTGATCCACTACTTGAACCTGATCCACTACCTGATCCTGAACTACTTCCTGATCCTGAACTACTTCCTGAACCTGATCCGCTTCCTGATCCTGAACCACTTCCTGATCCTGAACCACTTCCTGATCCCATATTAATTCCTCCACCAGGAGTATTAACCCCTTGACTTGAGGTTGGTGCCCCTTTATTAATAATTTGTTCTTGTAATTCTAAACCTTCCTCAGTTTCAGCAGGTTGCCATGTCCAATTTGCAGGTCTTTTAATTTTTATTACTTCATCACCATCTTGGTTTACTGATTTATATAACATTCCTAAAACTCCAACAGGGTTTTTCTTTGATAAATCTATTGGATATAATACCAAATAGTCAAATTTATCAAGGTTTGGAGATTTTAATTCAGACATTGTTAAATCTTTATATTTTACTTTATCATTATTTAAATCTGTCTTTATTACATAAACTCTTTTATTACCAACAGGTGCGATAACTCCTTTACTAAAAATTTGGTTATTTTCAATTAATTTTTCCCATACTCCTTCTTGAACCGCAGGATCATTCATATTTTGTTGTGATGAACTACCTCCCAACCAAGTTAATGCGTTAGGATCTTGTGACCATAGTAAAAATAAATTACCAATCGCCCTATTCATTGGGTCTTTTTGATCAATTTCAGCGTATGATTTTCTCATAGAACAAGTATCATATGATTTTGATAATCTTGTTAATCTTGGATCATTTGATAACCATAAATCATGTTCTCCCGCAACTGAAGGATAATATTTGTAAACAAAATCCCTAAATTTATTTCCTTGATCAACAGAACTAAATCCTGTAGATGGAGATGTACATCTCACTCTTGGAGATGGTGGTACCGGTGCCGGTGGTGGAGATGGTGGAGATGGTGGAGATGGTGGAGATGGTGGAGATGGTGGAGATGGTGGAGATGGTGGTGATGGTGGTGGTGTTGATCCCCCACATTTAGTACAATCCGAACCATCAGTTCTCATACATCTTCTATTTGCAGGTAAAGCATCATGTGATACTTCAGTACAACTGTTCCACTTATTATCAACTGGTGATTTACAACAATATTTAATAGCCATTTTTTTTAATTTATTTTTTTATTATTATTGGAAATTACCATCTTTATATGTCATTTTATCCCAAGTATTATTTGTGGCATCTTTTAAGTATAACGGTTTTCCATCTTGCCACATATATTTAGTGCCATATTCACCATTATGATTTTTCGTAACCCAATCCACAAATCCTTTCTCAGTATTAGGGAATCCCCCTTTTGAGGTATCTTGTGCTTGTCTTTCTTGAGCACAAGTGTCGGGACACATTTTACTAAACCATCCTTCTTCACCTGTTTGAGTATCATTTTCACACATATATGTCCCTAACATAGGTAATCCACTAATAATAGGACACATAAATGTATTCTTATATTGCCCATCATTATCGTAAGCAAAATACTTTATATGGGAAGTAACTTCACCAACTAAAGTTGCTGCGGCAAGTGAACATACCATAAATCCACCGAGAGCATTCCCTACCATTTTACCTTTTTCTTTTAAAGTTGCACTTCCGGTTTTCCATTTAGACCAATTACCAAAACAAAATTCTTTTACTTGTTTGGCGGTTTCCCATTTTTTCTTAGTTTTACCTAATTCTTCAGTTAACTCGGCTCTTTTTGCTGCGTTATTTTCCTGATTAATTTGGTCTTGAATTGCTTTTATTTTGTTTTCAATATCTGAACTAATTCTATCCATTTGTGATCTAAATGTTGATTCATCAGGAATTCCCTTCCATTTATTCATAATATCATTCTTAATTTTAAGTAATTGTTCTCCTTTAACATCTGGATATTGTTCTTTAAATGAATTTAAATCATCCAAAACTTTAGATTCTAATGCAGCATCTGAATCAAAAAGAGGTTTAAATTCAGGATCCAACTCCGGAGCTTTATAAGGAGTTGATGGTGTTGGTGTCGTACCTTTATTCTTATAATTTGTTAAATCTGTTTTTCTAGATACCATTTGTTCATATAAATCTTTTAATTCGTCAGGAACTGTGCCACCAGCAGCATTAAGATCGTCAATGATTTTATCAAGTTCGTCAATACTATCATTCACACCATCTATTAAAACATCAATATTTCTTGCCGATGGTGGAGTACTAATGAATACATTGTAACTTTTTAATTGATCCGGGTTTTTGGAGAAAATTGTAGATACATTAACATTTTTTATTAATTGATCAACTTGGTCTGCTGCCGCCGCACTTGCCTTAGCTAAAATAGATTTATATAAAACGTCGTCATTTTTTATATACGCCTCAATCATATCATCTGTTAAATCAGCCACCGCAATTCCTTCTTTTTTGGCAACAACATCAGATAAATCCGCAAACGATTTAATTCCTCTTGCTGTAAATTCATCAGATAATTTTGATAAATCATTGACAAAGTCAACACCATTTTTTGTTAAGTTATCAACTGATTTTGGACCTAAACCTATTAGTTCATCAACAGTTTTTCCTCCCTCCATTAATAGATTACGAGAAATTGAGTATCTTGTTTCTGAAAGAACGTTCATTCCCATAAGTTCTCTCATTCTAAATAATTCTTCTAAGATTAATTTTTTTTCCATATTAAATATGATATTTTTTTATTTATTTATAAATACACCGAAGTTTAATAAAATTAAACAGGATGTACTTTTTTATCTCCAATATAAATTTCAAAAGTACCTGAATCACCACCTATAAATTTAACATTACCTTTTGATGTACCGGTTACAAATGTCCAATTTGTGTACGATGTTGGTTGATCATTATCCCAATCTGGTAATTCATATCCTAGTTTTTGAATCATTGCATCTAACAAATCTAAACTTCCATATATTTTAATCATATCACAGTTTTTAAGATCTTCTGTAGCATTTAAATCATTTTTAACTACCGTATCTGCAATTAGATTTACATTTTTATCAAATTGTTCTTCCGTTTTCTTTTTAGTTTCTTCTTCTAAAATCTTTGCTTGCGCCTCATCGTCTTTTTTAAAGTTAGGGTCTTTAATTGCCGCATCTATTGTTGTATCAACAACTGCTTGAGGAATTTCAGGACCTAACCCACAAGATTCATTTAAGTCAAGTAATGCTTTTGCGTATGGTGACCCACCTGCCATTAACTCATTTATTTTAGATTGGGTTTTATCAATCTGTTCATCAGTAAACCCAATCTCTTTTAGTTTTTCGTAACCATATTTAAATCCAACTACTAATGGGCCAATAACTATAGTTCCTCTCATAAATGATGGGATGATCCCTTTACCTGGCGTTGTACCTATAATTCCAGGATTTAATTGGTTATTAAGACCATCTAAGAATTTTTTATATCCAGATTTAACTTCAGGATTTGTACTTTTTGCTAATCCGGCCTCAATTGTAGTTGAATTTTTTGCCATGTATTCTCCGAAGGCTTCTTGAAGAACTTTACCATCATTTGCCTTTATTAGATCCACTCCAGTATAAAATAATTCTTTTTCCTGTGTGTTTAAAATAACATCAACAAATTCTTTCATTGCCGCTTCATCTTTAGTAAATAAAGCTTTAAATCCCCCACTTAACTCAATTTTACTAATTACACTATCTGATACTGATTTAGTACCAAATCCTTTAGATATAAATCCTTTAACTGACTTTAATTCAGTTAAAAATGGTACTAAGCACATTGCCATCGCCAGCATCGCATTACCATCATCCCCTCTACTCCAATAGTTTGCAATCATAGGACTTAATAAAGCGGCTTCCGATAATATTTCAGTCATCATTACCAACCAAGTTGCTTCCCCACCGGCATATGTTGCGGTAGATAATGTACTAACAAGTGATGCAAATCTTGCGCCAAAAAGACCTGCCTCAACAAAAATACCAACAAGTCCGGCCGCCAAATAAGGTGCGGCAAATGACACCGCAAGACCAACAATAATTTCAATATATATACTCCATTCATCCCAAAAAATATCATCTTCAGATCTTAAATCGTAATGTTCTGGATTTTTAGGGTCATATGGTTTTCCAGTTCCGGTTAAATAAAAACCACCCATAACAAATTGCCATCCATTATTTGCTCCCATACATCTTCGTGAACATTCTAATCCGCTATACGATTTTCCATCTCCAGAATTAGTACATTGTCCCTCACCTAATAATTCTAATTTTACATTAAATGTTTTACCATTTCTTGGGTTTTGGAATTTATAAACCCACCCATTTTTTGTGTGTAAATCCCAAAATTCTTTAACAGGTAAACAATACTTAATTCCATTTTTTTCAAAATACTCTTGATTTTCCTTTAATGTACCATCAGCGGCTTTTACTTGACCAACTTGTATGTTCGTTGTTTTTGATGATATAAAACTTTTGCTTGTCATTCCTTCTTTAAATTTCCACACTATAGGTTCTCCTGTGTCTAAAGATCCCATTACAGGTAATCCATTTGGATAATCAAACATAATTGGATATGGTTGTTTACTTTGTGGTCCTAAAGTAACTGATGGATATCTAAGTTCAGTTGTATCCACACCTCCCTCATAAGTTCCACCAATTATTTCTTTATCGATAGCACGTTGTCTCATTTCGGCCCCTTGCGCATCCTCGATTATTAAAGTACCTGTGGATCTATTATAGTTCATTAGGTTTTGGATTCTCCTAAGTTCTAATAAAATTTGTTTTTCCATAATCATAAATATATTATATATTATTTTGTCGTAAATATATCATCAACATCTGAAGGTTTATATGCGCCACCTTCATTTGAACTATACATTTTACTATATGTTTCATAATTAATACCCTCTTTTGGTATTGGACCTAATAATTCATACCTATAATGTATGTTTGGTGTTATTGCTTGGTCACCAGAAATAGTACCACCTTTGTTATATCCCGATAATGCGGATTGTATATCCGCCAACATTTCCTGTTGTCTTCCGGAGTTTATCACATTGGGCGGTATATAAATTGTTACTCCTTGTTTACCATATTGTACCCCACCAGGTTTAAAGGCATCTGCCGTTTGTTGATACGTTCCACCCACCTTTGCCGCAGGTTTATATTTATCAATAACTGGTTTTAAAGCGTCTTGTAAATACACGGCATCTTTTATGTCCTCACCAAAAATATGAAATTTCCAACCACTATATAATTCTTGATTATAACCGAGGTTTTTCCAACTATATGACCCTAATTTTGCTTCTAATTCGGCGTTACTTAAATTATCTAAATATGATTGAGGATTCGATGATTTTACTGTAGTTGAGTTTGTACCAGTTTGTCTATTTTTAAATTCATCGACCTCAGCTTTTTTACTTAATAAATTATCATATAAATCCTGTAATTCTTTTGGTACTGTATTAATTCCTGAAATTTTACCTGATTGTATCTCATCAATTATCTTTTCCATTTCATCAATACTATCAGATAAACCACCACTTAAAGTATCTACATTTCTCACACTTGGTGGTGTTGAAATGTACACTCTATAAGAATTTAATTGAGTTGGGTTTTTTGAAAAAATTAATCCTATATTAGCGTTTTTAATTAGAGATTCAACTTCTTGTGAAGCAACAGAACTTGCTTTTGTTAAAATAGATGAATATAATTTTTCATCATTTTTAATATAACTTCTTATCATATCATCTGTAATGTCATTAACCGTAACATTTTGTTTTTTTGCAACAACATCAGATAAATCCGCAAATGTTTTAATACCTTTTGCCGTAAATTCGTCAGATAATTTTGATAGATCATTAGTAAAATCAACACCACTCTTTGTTAAATTATCAATTGATTTTGGGGTTAATGGTAAAAATTCATCCGCAACTTTACCCGCTTCAGTTATTAAAACAATTCCCATTAATTGTTTATATCTGTTGATTTCATTTAATAATTGTTTTTTCATTTTACTATAGTTCTAAATCAAATGTGAATTTATCTACAAATCCTTTATCATCTGTTTTATTTGAAAATGGTATTTCACCTTGACCTTTTGTGTCTTTAGTGGTTTTATCATCTGGTTTTACTTTAGATCCGGATGGCTCATCATTTATTGTTGGGGTTTCGGCGGGTTTTAATTCATATTTAATGGACCCACATAATTTTAAATTATCAGTAGGACTTTTAGCAAAATAACCAAGTGTATACATTTTATCCGGTGGATACATAATCTTATTAATGTAATCCGCAGTTCCAGTGCAATGAAAATACTCCCTTTCAATACCGTCTTGTTTTACCTTAAAACTGATAACTCCATTTGGTACCATAAAATGCTCAACAAAATATGTGTTATAATCATTTATACAATTCTCAATATTTTTAAACTGATAAGATGTTTTATGTTTATGAGTTTCAATCCATTTACAATCACTATCAAATCTATTAAAACCGGGTTTAATGTATGGCGTACTTGGAGTGTATCTGATGTCATACGCATCCGCACTAATTTCAAAATCTGATCCATCCAAAGATTTAACTATTTTTGTTTGTGATTCTTCATTTATCGATATTTTATTTTCAGACAAAGTTTTTCTTGTATCATATTTCATATGAAGCAAAATCTTTTTTAATATTTCATTACTTTCCATCATAATTCTAAATCAAAAGATATTTTTGTGGACATATCGAATTCATTACTAATAGAATTTGGAGTATCTACAGCAAATTTATTACCTGTTGGAGTTTTTGAGTTTTGGTCTTTAGTTTCTTTTTTTGTTACCCCATTCCATGGATTCACACGATTTTTACAATCCGTATCATAACTACTAAAAAAAGTAATTGATTCGGGGGGTAATGGTGCTAATTTTCCTGTAGATTTATTTACATAGGTGTTAACATAACAACTTTTGTATGTGTTATTATATGCGGTAAATGAAGAAACACTATTATTTTTTATTGAGTTTAAAAATTTTTCTTTATACCTATTTAAACATCCGTCAATATCTTTTGGGTAAAGTATTTTACAACTATTACTAAGAGCCGGTACCACTTCAGAAAATTCCTGTGGTGTTAAATTAACTATTTTAGAAGTATCCCATCTACGTAAAATTTTAGCGTCTGGTGGTAGTTCTAATGTTGATCCATCTGTTGCAACATCATATTTAATATCTGTTGGGTCCTCAGGATTTTCTTTAATAATCACTATTTTATTCTCAACTAACGATTTTTTAGGGTCGTACTTCATGTTAAGAAGAATTCTTTTTAATATGTCTTCAGTGTTTTTCATAATTCTAAATCAAACGAAGTTTTTCCAAAATCCTCACCATCTTTTGATGATAATGGATTTGTCATATCTTTTGGGTTATTTGTTTTAACCTCTTTACTATTGTTAGGTGAAGGTTCGGCATTTTCTCCTTTAATCTGTTTTCCATTAAAAATATTAACTGCCTTTATTATCATATCATCTGTTGCGGATTCTTTTTTAAAAAAAACAGTTCCATTACCGTTATCTAGTTTATAATTGTTATCAAAAGATGTTATATTATCCGTATTTACTTTATCATATTCACCAAGATAATTAAAATTTCCACCTGGATGAGCCGTTATTTTTTCATATGGTACAACGGATCCTTTCTGATTAAATAAAGTCGTTAATTGACTTATTAGTGTTTTATTATCGATAAAAACAGTTACTTCTATTGTGGGAGTATTATTGGTACCCATAAATACTTTTATTGATTCTTCTCTAATAAATCCCATAACTAAATAAAGAGTATTTCCCCCACTATTATATGAGTATAACTGCTCCGGTATAAAAGGATTATCGTAAGTTTCTCCTTTTTTAGAAAAGTAACAACTATTTTTATCCTTTATAAAATCTTCAATACTTTTACATAAAGTGTTGGATTCTTTAATAATTAATCTTTTATTCTCAACTAACGATTTTTTAGGGTCATACTTCATGTTAAGAAGAATTCTTTTCAATATGTCTTCAGTGTTTTTCATAATAACGTATTTGCCTTTCCTCTTACAAGTTTATTAAGAGATTTCCAAGTTACTTTATCATCAATTGTGTTTGCAACACTTCTAGCAAGACCTGTTTCCCATTTAGTAACAGATGGATACCCTCCACTTCCTCCCCCACCACCTGAAGAAGGCGCCGGATCTCCTTGTTCATCTAATTCACTAAAATTAGATGAGGTATATTTATCCATAAGAAATAAAATATCTTCTAAATTATTTTCCATTATTTACATAAATAGTTGTACAATAAAAAAAATATTGTATCTTTGTACTTATATATTAATAAATAAAATCATTATGAAAACTATTTTTGGATTATTTTCCCTTATTTTTCTTTTAAGTTCTTGTGTAAAGTACGCCCAACCTAAACTATTAAGTTTAAGTGGTGAATATAGAATTGATAAAATCACATATGAAAAGACAGATAACACCGATACTTTAGAGTTTGAAACTTATTTGGATGGTATGTACATTAACAATTCGGAAGTGGATGTCTTAGATACAATTGTAATAGGTGCAACGGCTCTACATATGGATTACAGTATGATTAGATTTAAACCTGTGGGAAATCAAGATGGATCCAAAACTTGGACAAAAGAATATTACTATTATGTACACGGACCATATACCGTTTATGATCTTGGGTATATGGAATTCGATTGTGATGGAACTAATCGAAGATGGAAAATACTTGATGATGGTTTGGAAAGTTTGGTTGTTAGAACCACGGGGCAATGGTCATCAGGTAATGCCGGTCCTCACGTTTCCTTAACCTATTATATGACAAGAGTTGGTCCTTAGTGGCCAACTCTTAAAATAATTCAGGTTTAGGTAATCTATCGGGGTTTACAACGTAATATTCGTTTAAATAAGATATTAATGTTTCCTCATCTACTGTTTCAAAATCATCCTCTTCAATTTCAAAATCTTCCTCTTCAAACAAATTAAAATCATCTTGTATTAATTTGTATCCGTAATCTTCGGCTTCGGTAATACTAATGATATCATTTCTTACTTCATCTTCGTCATCCATAATTAATGTAAATGACACTTCTAAGGTTCTCGTTGCTTCATGTATGTAGTACGAGATTATTTCTTTTATTTCCATAATTCACTAATTTTAAGTAAATATGCTAATAAAGAAATATTTTAGTTATATTTCTTAAATCTGTTGAACATATCTAAAGATTCGTTCAACTTTTCCATAAACTCAGGAAGTATTTCTGATTCAACATCACCTTCAAAATCAGGTAATGTTGGTATTGTATCATCTTCAACATTAAATTCATCATACGTAGGGTCAAAAGTACCGTACTCCTCATCTATCTCATCAACATTAAAAACAAAACTTAATCCATCGTCATCACATTCTTCACACTCATCATTTTGTTTTCCTAACGAAATGAAATCAAATTCATCTTCATTTGGTGATGGGTAAATGTCATGCATCATTTCATGATCAGGATTAAGTCCATAATCAGATAGATCAACTGTACCATGTTTTAAATGTTCTGGATCATCAGCAATCATATCCAATCCGGTATGAGATTCATTAATACCCATATTAGTATAAGGTTTAACCACACCTTTGTTAGATACTACCATACCTTCTTTATCATTGGCATAATCTTGGACATATAAAGGTTGTGTATTACTTTGTTGTCCATATTCTGTTACGTAACCATCATAGATAGTTTTGTGTTTGTCAAGAATGCTGTTTTTTTCAGCCTGACTCATTTTGAAAAAATATTGTCCCATAATTTGTTTTTATTATAAATAGTTTGTTTATCTCATTCCTCTGCTTCCGCTTTTCATATTCATCCATAACTGAAGGAGAGTTTGAGAATCTCTTCTCATTATATCCTCAACACCACGTAAATATCTTCTATCGTCATCATCTTCTTCATCTTCCTCACCACTTCTTTTACTATCATAGTGATTAAACGCTCCCCTGATCATAACATTTCTTACGTCCTCAGCATGATCAAGTAATTCTTGGAAAATTTCTTCTCTTTCTTCATTCATATCATCATAATGATGTTGGTGAGCAATTCTTTCTTTACCTAAATAAAGATATGGTGCAGCTTGGTACATATTTGTAACACCCGAATCTCTTAATAGATCCAAAAATTTTTTGATTTCTCTCATATCATACATTCTTGAATATTTTACGAATTCTTGTGGGATATTTCCAAGTTTTCTGGTTGCTTCATCCAAAAATTGTTGTTTAGTTAAAATTATTGTCTCTTGAATGTCTTCTTCTTCCTCAACAACTTTTAACCATTGATCAACACCTTCGATTAATGCCAAAGTGGATCCATTTCTCCATTTTACATTATATTGATTTTCCCCAAATACATTAGACACTCCCTTTACAACACCGGGAATACCGCCAGGAACACCGTAATCATCTTGCATTTTAAGACAAATTACCTTATCGCCAGATTCAAGTGGTGCATTTTTTAATAACTTTTGCTTTGCCATAATTTTTTTGATATATAAATAAATATTGCCTTATATTTATTTATTATGAAGATTATTATTACAGAGTCACAAAAAAGTATTATATTAGCCGAAAATATTGGTTCAGGTATGAATCGTAAAATTAAAGATATGGTTTCTTTTACTAAGAGTGTAATAATTTCAGCAAAAAAACAAACAGGTTTAGATCTTGGATTTCTTTTAACGTGGGGAGCAACCATTGGGGGATTTATGGGTCCAATCGCAAGATATATGGAAGATAAGAACCCAACATTAACAGATGCGGATGTTGCCCTTATAAGTGTTGGTATTATATTAACATATTATAATGAAAATAAAGAAAAACTAACGAAGGTTTTAGATTTATTAAAAGAGAGAAAATTAATCGGTGAATTTGATGATGCGTTATCGATGGCCGATCAACTTAAAAATACCTTTTTAAACTTTATTGAAAGTTTAGGTGTAACTATATCATCAATTGGTAATATGATGGCTTATACATTCTTAATACCTCTTTTACCTGAGATCTATAATTTAGTCCAAGGTAGCGGTCAAAATGTGGACCCTGATATGATGGTTGATAGAATAATGAATTATGGTTTGGTTACAGTTTCTTCAATTTTTATTAAAGAACTAATTGTTAAATTAGTTAAAAGATTTAAATCGGATATTTAATAAGGTTATTTCCTATATTTTTCGAAATCAAAAATTCTATCGGTAACTTTCTTAATTCCTTTATCATCTAACTGATGAATATCTCGGTGGGTTTCAAACCAGTTCACTACCACATCATTAAATGGTTTTCTTGTTAATTTAGATAATCTTTTAAAGCCAAAAACTTGAGCATCTAATTCTTTTGGTTGTGTATAGTATTTAACCGGATCTTTACCTCTATATGATTTAGAAACAAATGTACCTCTAATATTCTGATCAATATGTCTTAATTCATGTGCAATAACTTCATTTAATTCACCGATTAGATCATATAACATTGTATTCTTATTTTCAGAATTATATTGTATTAAAACTCTTATTGCGTGATCCTCATTAAAAATCTCTGCATTAACTTTAAATGTTTCTATTTCATCATTAATTTCCATAATTAACTCAACAGAAAAAGTTTCCCCCATGGTCATAAAATCATATACCATTTCGTCTCTTTCCTTAAAATATTCAGGTAAGTAATATTCTCCCTCATTTTCATTTTTAAAAACGGTTACGATATCTTTAATAACTTTTCTGATAACGTCACGTTTTCTTCCCTGTTCAGATAAAAGTTCTTTTCTAACAATTTCTTTTAAATTCATAATAATAAATAGTTGATTGTATCATATAATGTAATTATATTTCCACAAAAAGTATATGGAATTATTAAATACACATCCAATTAAAAAATCAGATTTAGGTTTTCACGGGAATTTATTTGGGGGAAAATTATTGGCTTGGATAGATGCCGCAGCCGCAGGATATTCAATGCAACTTTGTGATTCACCAAGAATGGTTACCGTATCAATCGACAAGTGTTATTTTGAAAAACCAGCAAAAGAAGGTCAATTATTAAAGATCTATGGATCTCCCGCAAAATTAGGTAATACTTCTATTACTCTTTATATGGAAGCAAGAGCACACAATGTTTACACCGGTAATCAAGTTGTTGTCTTAAAAACAAATATTCGTTTTGTTCGTATTGATGAAGAAGGTAATCCAATTCCGATTGGGGAAAAAGGAAGAATTAGAATAACAAATATAATTGAAGAGAATAAGGATCTTTTTACTAAGTAACGTTATCGGCGTTTACCGCCCCAATACTTTGGGGTGAGTAACATTTAGTTGCGTCTAATATTGGGGTAAAGTTATTTACATAATAATTTTCCTGATCTTCAGATATATTGAACAAAAAGGAATTTTCAATAGTCAAAGCATATTTGTCTATAAACTCTTTACTAAGATTTAAACAACCTGAAGATAATTCTAAAGTTGATTTATCATAACCCTTTAAATATTTTGAACTGACCTTTGGTTGTTCTGATGATGTCCCAACATATTTTTTTGCGGCGGTTAACGCATTTAATCTTTGATTAGTTGGTTTTACTCCATGCACCGCAGGACCAACTAATTTGTCATCAGAAACTTTACTTAAAAAACTAATATTTTTTCCTGATCCGGCATAAGATGGTTCTGTAACTGCGGATCCTGTTTTATATGCTCCAGGATTTAAAAATGATGCCAAATTCATTACTTCATCATTTGTTGGTTCTCTTTTTAATGTGTTTTTTAAGTATTCTTTCTTTTCATCATAAGTCATGTCAGCAATTTCTTTCTGAGATGAAACTTGACTTGATCTTCCGGTTATTAATGGATCTTTAGCAACAAAATTTGAATTTTCATCAAATAAATAAATTAACTGATTAAGTGAATCTGTCACAATAATTTTTTTACCAGCAAATTGTGGTCTTATTTTAACAAAAGAAATTTGACAAGCCGTTCTATCAGGTATACCCGCAGTTTTATATTGTGTGGCATTTTTATTAATGTCTTCATTTATTTTAGTGAAAATAACATTAATGTCAGATGATTTAGTTATCGCAGAATATGCATTAATTATTTGGTCATAATCATAAACTAAATTTTTTGATTTTTCATTGAAAGTTGTACATGGTGTTGTTGGACTCTCCGTTATTAAACCATATAATTTTCTTATATCGTTTCTATCACTCTCAGAAATAACAAATCTTTTACCCATATTTATAAATATATTTACATTACTTTATTTTAGGTGGTAATGGTGGGTCCAATAGATATTTTTGATTTACCCAATTTCTTAATTCATTTTCAACATAAAAATCAGGAACTATTTCATTCATTGGTTCTCGTAATAAAACATTCAATAAGTGCCTTGCAAATTTAATACGATCCTGATCATTAATCATTGTCATTAAACCATCTGTAATAAAAAAAACACGGAATAAAGGATCATTAATATTTAAATCCCCCTCAACTAAATTAAATAATTTAAGTGTAGTTTTACCCCACCATTTTTTATATGATCTGGTATCTTCTAATGTAGGTCTAAAAATTTTATTAGACGCTCGGATTATAGATCCGGTAAAACCAATTATTGCTATTTTAGGTAAAAATAACGGTAATAATCTTAATATTGCCTTATAAACTCCTTCTCCAATATGTTGTATAAATCTTTTCTTTTTTGATTTTTCAACTATTGAAATTAATTCACCAAATGTAATAGATCCTTGATCTTTAAGAAACTTTTGAGAATCCTCAATATTTTTTACTGCAATGTCGGAAGGATTGATAATAATATTACCATGTTCTACAAGCCCAATATCTTGGTTTCCACCTTGGACCTGGATTGTCACAATTGTGTCTTGCTCTAAATGATTTTCTTCTTTCAGGGTTGTTCTTTTTAATTACCATTCTTTTACCTTTGGCGGACTTTCCACCAAAACCAAAGTTTACTTTAACAACTTTTCCTTTGTCATTCTTTACATAAACTTTAAATTTCTTAATGTCACCTTGCATTATTTTACCAAGTTGTACTTTTCTACCTTGGTATTCGGCTTCATTAATTAAATCATCAGATACAAAGTTAGTACTTTCGACTGTACCATACAAATCTTCGTATAAAAAATTACTTTCTTGAGTTTCTTTCAAAACACGTAAAACAATTCTTTTTATATCTGACTCGGCTAAGGTAATAATATTTTTTGACATTATTCTATATTTAGATATTTATTATTATAAATACTTTGATACTTATTAAATAAATCATATTTTAAAATTAAAAAATATCATATATGAAAAAGATTAGATTAAAAGAAAGTGATCTTAAAAAATTAATTCATAATGTTCTTATGGAAGAAGATATGGCAACCCAAAAACCAAAAAGTGGTAGAAAAGATGCTGTTAAACCAAGATGTATTCCTGAAAATGTTATTCAATTAGACGAAATTGTTGGTCAAGCAGAAGAATATGGAAAATATTCACCAGGAGTTGTAAAAAGATTAAGTGGTGTTAATTCAATGGTTGATACATTAGGTATATTAAATAATATTAGATTATTTAAAGATATAAAAGATGGTGGTGCTCATTTAGCCTACGATATGATGAATCATCTTAATAAATTTAGAAATAAAAATTATTATGACGAAACAACAGGTGAGTGTCATAAAGCAATGGATAAAATTTCGGAATTATATAAAGAAAATGAACACGGGACTGAATTAGTAAAAGACATTGAGAGGATTTTAAACTTGCAAACTAAAGATGATGAATACACACCATCCCCAAGAGCAAAAGAATATCTTAAACAGTGTATAAACTTAGTTAAAGGACAATAAAAGTTTTTATTAGGACCGTTACCGGTTATGGTAATGTTTAAAAGGGACAATTCGCTACTGTCCCTTTTTTTATTCCATTAAGTTATATTTATAATTGATCAAAATAAACAAATAAAACTTAATTAAAATGGCTAAAGTAAAAACTTCATCTAATGGATCAACCAAACAAAGTTTTGGTAAAAAAAGAGTTGGTAAACTTAAAAGAAAGTATGGACCAAAGGCTCAAAAACCAAAATCATATAGAGGTCAAGGTAGATAAGTTAATTATTAAACCAAAAAAGTAAATATTTATAGTTATGAGCAATAAAAAATACTTTTTCGGGTGGAGTAATATAAAAAAAGGTATTACTGAAATAATAAGAATTTATTCAAGTAAACCCTCATATTTCTCTAAAAAACGGATTGAATCTGGTGTGGCTTTCATTATTGCACAATGGGGAATGGTTTTTTACTTACTTAAAAAATATCCTGATCTAACAATGGTTGATATTACTATGTGGGCAGCTATTGAGTTCGGAGTATCAGGTTATATTATTCATCAAATACAAAAAGAAAAGAAAATTGACAATAATTCCGAAGAAAATAATGGATAATTTGGCAAATTAATTTTTTATTTGTATATTTGTACA
>Ga0315899_10001320_pt1 | contig 28504 bp, 52 predicted proteins | sample LakEriMetagenome_2_FD_203518 | JGI IMG/M metagenome (GOLD analysis project Ga0315899, IMG submission 203518) | Freshwater fungal communities from buoy surface, Lake Erie, Ohio, United States - Buoy 4 MA112 | ecosystem: Environmental > Aquatic > Freshwater > Lake | place: USA: Lake Erie, Ohio... | reverse complement strand
ACTCGCCAATCGGAACTTCCACGCCGCCGACATAAGCCACAGGCTGTCCTTCTTTGGCGCGTAAGTTCTCCTGCACCAAACGATACAGCTGATCGGGTGCAAGCGCACCAGCAGAAGAGAGTTGGGCAATGGCGCCAGCGCGGAGTTGCTCTTTTGAGTAACCCTGGCGAATTTGCTCGACTTCCGCTTCTTTTGCCGCCATTTGTTGCTTGAGGTCAGCAACAGTTTGTTGGGCCTCTTCCCAGAGGGTTTTGAATTCGCCGGATTCGGCCAATTTGGCGGTTTTGGCGGATTCTTGCGCTTGGCGCAATTCTTCCAGCTGGGATTGGAGGGTTTCGCGGTTTTCGCGGTCCTTGCGGCGTTCGGCGATTAACTCTTGGTTTTTCGCACGAAGGGCTTCGAGTTGGGCGGCCAGATCGGAGCTTTCAGCCACGGGCTGAGGGGCAACAGGCTCCACAGGAGTAACTGTTGCTTGCTGTTCTTCGGGCACGGTTGTGTATTACTTGGACGGTTCTACTTTAGGACATAGAGATCAGATGGTTATGCGCCTAGTTCGTCGACGGTCTGTGGTGACAGAATTACCCACGCCGCTCCTGTGTAACCTTCAAAACGGGATGTTGTTGTGTTGAAGCGGATCATCCCAGTTGCTGGGGTTTCGGGACGTTGTGCTGTAGTTCCAGTGGGAGCTTGGACAAAGGCGTTTGCGGTGTAAAAACTACTGGCCAGTGAAACCTGGCCGGTATTAACGGTGATTCCAGTTCCAGCGGTGACGGTGGCGTTACTTCCGGCGTCTCCACGAGGGATTGTGAAGTTCAGTGTGGCGGCTGTGGATGTCCCGCTGTTGGTGACGATGACGCCGGTGCCCGGACTGCCGGTATTCACCGCTCCGATTGTGATGGTTCCGGCGGGACCTGTTGCGCCTTGTGGTCCAATGGCGCCTGTTGCGCCGGTAGCGCCAGTTGCACCTGTTGGTCCAGCTGGTCCAACTTCGCCCTGTTCGCCTTGTGGACCTTGGGCGCCAGTGGTGCCGGTTGGACCGGCGGGACCAACCTCGCCTTGTGGTCCGATAGGTCCTTGTGGTCCAGTTGCGCCAGTGGGTCCGGTGGAGCCCGCAGGTCCTTGGGGTCCGGTTGCTCCAGTTGCACCTGCTGTGCCGGTGGTGCCGACGTCGCCGCGGGGGATGGTGAAGTTGAAGACTGCGGCAGTATCAGTGCCGCTGTTGGTGATGGTGGCGCTGCTGCCTGGTGCGCTAGTCGTTACGGTGCCAACTTCAATGGTTGCGCCGCCTCCGCCGCCGGGTAGTGTCCCGCCGACTGTTAGGCCGGTTATTTGCGTACGGGTAGCAAGTTCAGTGCCGTCGCCCCAGCCATCGCTGGTTTTGGGGCCGTAGATCGTAAATGGGTCGCTTTGGATATACCAGTCGCCGGTGGTGCCGAGGCTGGTGCGTGGTGGTGTGGATCCAGCGTGAATTGTGTTGAGTGCGTCGACTCGTTGAGTTAGGCGCACCAGTGCGGTGACTTGAGCAAGGGTAAGTTGCTCGGTTTTGGTGGCCATTAGCGGGACAGCAGTTCGATCAGGCGATCAACACGATCGGGATTCATCTCGGCGCGATCTTCCATGTCTTCCTCGCCGGTATTTTCGTTAGCTTCCACCAGTTCGGTGGCGTCCATTTCGGCGGCTTCGGCCTCGTCTTCAATGTTGATGTTGTCGGGGAGAACTTCGCCGCGGCGGAGGATTTCCAGCAGCATGGCATCGCTGATTTTGCCCATCTCGTTGAGTTGGGTCAGTACAGCAACGTCTTGGCCGATCAACCGGTAGTAATCGAAATCGCGGTCGATGGTGATTTCGGGGGCTTCAATGCCCACGTACTGGGCGGCAAACTCGAAGGCTTGGTTGAGGGCGCTCTCCAGCTCTTGGCTGATGATCGACAGCACGCTGTTGGACTGGGCTTGGTCGATGCGCTTGGCCTCGGCAGACTCGGCGACAAACTTTTGGCCGAAGAGTTTGGTCACGCCAAGCGTGGACATTTGCTGCTCCAGGGATTGGAGTTCGGCCATTTGAGCGTCGAAACTGGTGGCGTCGGCCTGCACGTAGTACGCCTTGTTGCCCGGTTGCATGGCGATGGCGTAGTTGACTCCCATCGTTGCGGAGCCGGTGGTGTCGTCCCAGCCCTCAAGGACGAGGGTGGGCATTGCGGCGATGTGGAGGGCGTGGATTAGGTCGGCTTGGCGTTGGTAGTGGGTGATGTTGAGGTTGGCGATGTCCAGTAGTGGGGGTTGGGAGATCAGCAGACCGCGGCGGTTGCTGTAGATCGGGACCAGGGGGATTTCGTCGAGGCTATAGCCGCCGGTGGAGCTGAACTCAACGACTTCTTGACCCAGCGTGTAGAGGTCGTAGCGGCCTGGGTAGATCACCCGCATTTGCTCGATCTGTTCTTCGCCGAATTCGTTGAGGGGGCGGACGTCGTAATCGTGGATGCGGACTTGCAGCAGGCGGTTGGTGATCGGTTCCTTGCGCCAGCCCCAGATTTGGGCGGCGTCGACGTGGACGAAGTAAGGGCGGCGGCCCATGGCACGCTCTTCCGCCAGATTCATCGCACCAGCGGCGGCCGGGTAGTCAACGAGGATGGCGCTGTGGCCGTAGGTCAGGCTGCTGACCAAGGCGCGGCGGGCATATTCGTTGATATTGGAGCCCAGGCCGTCGATGTTTTGGATCAGGTCCAGCCAGTAGGGGTCGCCTTCAACGTGGATGGGTTTGCGGAGGATGGCACCAGCGGCGGTTTCGATGAGGCGGCTGGTGTAGGGGCTCAGGACGCTGCGGTCAACGCGGGTCTGGTAGGCGTCGTCGTCTTCGCGGGGTTCTTGCGGGAGATAAGTTTCACTCATGTCCCGCAGGTAGTTGGTGCCGTTGGTGACGGCGGCCATCACGTTCCAGTCCGGCATCATGGCGATGACGTCCAGGCTGCGGACAAACGGGGATTCGCTGACTACAGCACCAGTTGGTGGGATATTGGCGCTGTAGACCACGGCTTGACTCCTACTTTGTACCTATTTTGGCACTAGAGATCTAGGTGTGTCTCGTGCGTGAGTGGAACACGCCCGTGCGGGAGCCGTGGAACGCGCTCATTCACCAGTGTTTGAGGGGCGTTGATAATCACATGCACCAGTACATGGAGACTGGGAATGTTTGGCATTTAGAGAAGGCAGATACGTTGAGAAAATATGTATTGGAGTTGAAGATGTGGATTCATAAAGTTGAGGGAAGATAGTCACCATTTCACCTTATTTGCCCAGTAGGCGGCACTCATTTTGCCCTTGGAGATATTTTGGGCGTGACGCGCTTTGAACGATGCCCTTCTGGCCTTGTCTGCTGCTGACTCTCCTTTTTGTGCTGGTGAGCCAGATACGCCCTGTTGGCCGAAACGGATGAGTTTTACCGTGTCGCCTTCTTTGGCGAGGACTACGTGGGATTTTTTCGGGTGGTTGGGGGTGCGCTTGGGCTTGTTGTAGCCCTCGAATTTTTCGCCGCGGTACTCAATCATCGTCCTCTTCCTCGTCTTCGGGGTTTTCGATGGGCACCAGCACTTCGATGCCCATGGCGAGCATCTTGATGAAGTTGCCCAAGGTGTCGGGAACCGAGGGGGTTTTGAAGACGAAGGTGGCGTGTGTGGTGCCCTCTTCCCCGTCAATCTCGACGTGGATGCAGCCGCCAGTGACGGTTTGGATCGTCATCAGATGGCTGCAGTGATAGCGCCCGAAGTGATGAAGTTGCAGGTCACGACTTCCAGTTCGCCGACGGTGGCGCTGAAATCAGCACTGGTGATGATCCCGGTGAAGCTAATCTTCTTGCCCCCGCTGGTGTCCAGGAATAGTTCGAAGGCGGCGTTGGCGTTGTCTTCGGTGGCGAGGACGTCCTGGAGGAAGGCGGCGGTTTCGTCGGCAGTCGTAGCCGTGTACATCAGCTCGACAGTGCCGGAACCGGAGATCAGGCCGCCGACGAATTCGCGGCTGGTGGAGCCGTGGTCAGTGGTGTCGAGCGTGTCCTTGTTGATGGTCAGGGACCAACTGCGGGTGGAGGCAAGAGTAACGGTGCTGGAGCCGTCGTTTTCGAATTTGACGGAACCTTCTTCGCCACGAAAAAAGGCCATGACTGGAGCAGATGCTTTGCTCCAGTCTACGGCCTAAGTCGAGGGGTGTTTAATTATTAGATAGAGGCGGTGATTGCGCCAGAGCTGATGAAGTTGACGGTGATGACTTCCAGCTCGCCGACGGTTGCGCTGTAGTCGGCGCTGGTGATGATGCCGATAAAGGTGATTTTCTTGGTACCGGAGGTGTCCAAGAAGAGTTCGAATTGGGCGTCGGTTTGGTCTCGGGTGGTCAAGACGTCGTCGATGAAGTTGAGGGTTTCGCCCGAGCCGGGGGCGGTGTACATCACTTCGGCGCTGCCGCTGCCCGAAAGCAGGCTGCCGATGAATTCACGGCTGGTCGAACCTTGGTCGGTTACGTCCAGGGTGTCCTTGTTGATGGTGAAGCTCCAGCTGCGGGTGGACGAGACTGCGGCCACGACGCCGGAGCTGTCCTTGAAGCTGATGGAGCCCTCCTCGCCGCGAAAGAAAGCCACGGGTCGTTATGCAGTAGGGGATGTTTTGAGTTTAGTTGATGATTTCTTCGACGAGTTCCAGGGCAGCGGCTACTTCTTTTTTGGCTTTTGCTGGCGTGATGGCGATGGCTGCCTGTTTGGCGAGGAAGCGGGCGCAACGGGGGTCCCAGAGATTGGGGTTGCGTTTGCCCTTGACGGCGAAAATCGCGTCAAGCATTACGGAGGTGATTTCCATGGGGATTAACCGTGGTAAGCGACGGCAATGTGGGGGGTGATGCTGGGTGTGCCAGAGCTAATGGAAGCGATGCGGACGCGGATCTTGGCGGCGGGTTTGCCGTCGTAGAAATAGACGTATTCGCCGTTGGAGTTGATGGTTTTGCTGGAGTCAATGGTGAACCAGTTGCCGTTGCCGTTGAAGCTGCACTCCAGTGCGAGGGTGAAGTTGGCTCCGCCGGTAACAGTTGTGGCGAAGGTATAGCTGGGGGACTGGGCGGGGACTTCCATCCAGTCGTTGATGGCGGTAAGGGTGCTGCCGGTGTACTCAACAAGGTTGGTGAAGTAGTCCTTGGCGGTAATTGCTTTGGCGGCCATGGTTATTTCCTCGGTTTTTTGGCGGTTTTGGCGGCAGCTTTGAAGGCGGCGGCGGTTGGGGCGCCTTTAGTACCAGGCTTACGCATTTTTTCGCCGCTGCCGGCGGCGATGCGCTTGCGTTTGGCCGCAATGTTGGCGTACAAACCGGGTTTTTTAGCCATTACTTTTTCTTAGGTGCTTTTTTCTTGGTGCTCTTGGCCGGCATCGGCTTAGCTTTACCTTTTTTGGGCATCTTCATGTCGCCGTAATGTCCAGGCATAACCAGTCGTCGTACTTACCACACACGATAGGAGGTCTTTCCGAGGTTCTCTGGTTTGGCGAGGTTGAAAGTTTGCAGGCAGAGGTAGCCCAAAGCGTCAAATGCGTGGTCTACGCCGAGATTTTTGTTGGGGAGGCCGGTTCCAGGGGCATAAGTCAACGTGCGGAGGGACTTGATTAGCTCTTTGCACTTGGGGTGGATGAAGAGGCGCCGCGTGCCAGAGGCATCGAGGAGGGCGGTGTTGACGCAGGTGATTTTGTCGCGGATTTTCCAGGGATTTCGGGGGCTGGAGACCGTGAAGCCGGATTTGCGGAGGATGTTATGGTCGGTCGCGCCAACGCCGGATGTTTTGCGGGCGCCGCCGGTGGGGTCTGGGCAGGCGATGATTCGGCGCTCGATGCCGTAGCGGGATTGGATTTCTTCGCAGAGATCCCAGGTGGTAGCGCCGCCAGTCATGATAATTTCGTCGAAGACCCAGAGCACGTCGCCTTTTTTGACCGCGCACACTGCGGACATGGGGTCCACGTTGAAGTCGACGCCCAGCAGTAGCGGTAGGACCGGTAGGTCTTGCACCACGCTGTCGATGTTTTCGTCGCTAAATGAGACGGCGACGAGACCGCTGAGATTTTCGAAGCTGGCCTCAAATTCTTGGCGGAAGGTGCGGGCGTCAAGCTGGGCGCGGGCGGCTTCGATTTCTTCCGGGGGGACGTTATCGCCGTCGATTGTGGTGAACTGCCAGCGACTCCAGTCGGAGTCGCCGGAGTCGGCGTATTGCCAAAGTTCGTAGAACCAGCTGGCGGTGCCGTCGGGGGTGGAGATGAACAATGCCCAGCCTTGTTTGTCGGCGAGAGCGGGGCGGATGACCTCGAACCAGACGTCGCTGGACATGAACGCGGCTTCGTCGAGCACCACGCCAGCCAGACTGCGGCCTCGCAGGGCCATGGCGTTTTCGGTGCCCTTCAGTTCGATGGTGGAGCCGTTCACCAGCTCGATTTTCAGGTCGGTCTCGTTTTTGGACTTGATCCAGGCTTTTGGGACTAGCTTTTTTAGTACCTTCCAGGCGATGTCCTTCGCCATGCGGTAGGTGGGGGCCGCATAGAAGAATGTTTCGCCCGGCCTTTCGATCGCCCCACGCAGCAACTCGATGCAGGAGAGGTAGCTCTTGCCGAAGCGGCGGCCGGCTACCAATACTCTGAAGCGTTTACGGCTGGAGAAGACTTGTCCCTGCGCGTAGCGGAGCGAGAGGGTTCCAGCCGTGTCGGTCACTTTTTCGGGTACGGGTACCTTCTAGGGTATTACAGGAATTGAACCCCTGCCCCCCCCCCCTTAGTCGTCGCTGGTGCGGACGCAGTAGCTACTAAAGGTGTACATACCTAGTGGGCAAACACCGCCAGCGGAGTTGATGGCTTGTTTTGGGCGGGAGGCGGAGCTGGGAACGCAGTAGTTGCCTTGGGTGTAGTACCCCAATGGGCATGTCTGACCCACGCGAATGACGGGGATGACTTGGGCGAGGGTGAGTGCCAGTGAAAGCATCGGAGGCTGTAGTACAGAAGAGCTTAGTTTACTACAGAAGAGAGAATTACGAATGTATCAGTAGGTTCCCTGCCCCCCGGTACATCCGTACTATTCTCGCAACCCTCCCCCCGGTCGCTGGTACGGTTGTATTGTAGTACAGCTGTACCCGCAGAAAATTAGATAATTTCTTGTGAGTACAGCTGTACTAGCCCGCTAGCGGCTGGCGTCCAGGTATAACGCGCCAGCACCAGCCAGCACAAGGAAGCCGGTAAGGGGGAGGAAGCTACAGCAAGCTGCGCCAGCGAACAGTAGGCCGGCGGCGAGCTTGGGATTGATGGAAGCGGTGGTCATGGGGTTGTTTCCCTTGGTTAACTTACACAGTATAACCACAGAAGCGGCACGCGCCAGCGGCTTCTAGCCGGTTCTGCAGCTGTCTACTGTTTCAACCTAAGACGCTGGATCTCAGCCTAAGACTCGGCGCGGCGATCCTCAATCGTTATGGCAAGCTGGGGCGCTGCAGCGGCTTGGGCTTCCACCCCGCTCTCATTGACGACCTTGCCCAAGCTGTCGAGCACCTGGGCGGCAGTCTGCAGCTGGCCCTTACGGATCGCGGCGTTGAACAGCTTAGTCCGCATGGTCTGCAACCTTGCGAGCATGTTTTCCCTATCACGGTTCCAGTCTTCCGCGTTCCACCTGTTGACGGCTTCCCAGTCTCGCCAAGCTGTCGCCACGGAAACACCCTCACGATCAGCATGATCTAGAACCAGCTGGCGAGCACTAAGACCGTCAAGCTGTCGCCGGTAGAGTCTCTGCTGCCGCTGTTCGATCAGCGCGTTGGGGTTCCGCACCCCATAGGGTCGCTGTTTGTTTTCTACAGTTTCCGCCGTAACTTCCGGCGCTTCGGTGTTAGCTTCCGGCTGTTCGGTCACTGTTAAGATCCCCAGGCTGTTTGCTTCAATCTTAAGCGCAGCCACAAAAAAGCGCCCCGATGGAGGGCGCCGTTAGTCGGTGGCGGTGCTGGTCACACTGCACGGAACACCAGCCAGTCACCGCCGCCAATACTGTGCAGCCGGTAACCGTCACCCATCACCAGCTCCTGCCAGGCCGCTTCCCAGTCAACGCAAGTTAGGGGCCATTCCATCTGGTCGAGCTTAACGCCCAGATCCTCCGCCAGCTGCTGGGCGTAATCCGCTCCGGCCCGTTCTTCGCTCCAGCCATCAGCGCGGCCGCAGTAGGAATCTTCCACCGTCTCGGGGTCGATCCCGTCGGCGTCAAGCTCAGCGATCAGATCCGCCCAGCCGCAGGGATCATCATCACCGAAGCCGAAGTGCTCCAGGGCTTCGGCCCAGGATTCGTCAAGCCAGAAGCCGAAGCACGCGCCGTCGCCCTCCTGGCTTCCGAAGTAGAAGCCGACGGGCGCTAACTCCTGCAGGGCTTCGGTCAGTTCCTCTAAGGTCTGGCAGGCTTCGGCGTCGTCCCAGTCAGCTTCCCGGGAATCCTCTCCCACTAGCTTGGCCAAGCTGGCAAGCGTGGCAGGACTGAGCACTTCCGGCTTGTTTGCCGCCAGGGCCAGCACTTCGGCAACTGACCAGAACTTCGGCAGGAGATCCTCCGGCCGCAAGGTGTCGCAGCTGGCGATCCACGGGAAGTGGGCCAGGGCTTCGGTGTTGTAGCGATGCATGGGGTGCGCCTTAGGGTAGGGCTGTCGTTGCAAACAGTAGAACCGGAAGCGGCCCGGCGTCAAGTGCCAAGCCACAGAAAATCATGGGCGCCCGGATCCTCGCGGCAGTCACAGGCCCAGATCCAGAGCACGCGGGCGCGGTTGGCGTTGTGATCCGCCAGGTCTGCAGCGTCCCAGGCGCCAAACTCCCGCAGGTGCTGGCGGAATAGCCACGGGGGGCCGTCAAACTGCAGGCGCTCCAGCCAGTAGGCCACTGCATCATCAGCGGGGCCGGGGCCGGAACAATCCGCCACACATTCGGCGGGAAGCTGGCGGCAAGATTCGCGACCGCCGCAATGGTTGAGATCGAACCAGTGGGCCCATGGTTGAGTCTGCATGGTTCAGCCCTCGCGGTAAGGTGCCAGCCCCAGCCAGCAGCGGACTGCATCGATCCGGCGGTAGGTCTTGCCGGCCCCGTAACGGTTCCAGTGGGCAGCCTGCGCGGTGCCTTGGCTGCTGAACCGGGGGGCCGCCCATTGCCAAACCGCCAGGGCTTGCTGGCGTTCCAGCCCTTGAAGCTGCGTGGTGATCTGGTCCCAGCTAAGACCTAGGAACCGTTGGGGCCGTAGGCGCGGGGTTTGGTATGCCATGGCAGGGTGTGCCGTAGTGCTCCCATACAGTAGCACACCAGGCAACCCCGGCCGGCATTGCGGGCCGTGCTACTGTTACAGCTGAAGCCCTAACCACACCTAGGAGGCTCCCCAATGAACCGACCCCTCGGCCCGCTCCAGCGGAACATGCTGGCCTTCTGCCAGCGCCACCCCGGACGCCATACGATCCACCCCGACCGAAAGACAATCAGGATCGCCCGCTCTCTTGAGGCCCGTGGGCTGCTGCATGTGACTGACTGCGGCATGTGTACCGCCAGCGGCTGCCCCGTGCTCATGGTTCAGCTGGCGGAGGGGTGCCAGCCATGAGCGGCGGAGACTGGAACACCAGCCGGGAGCGCAAACAGCTGGCCTTGGATGCCCGAGAGCTGGAGCGCGAACAGCTGCGGCTTGAGAAGCGCCAGCTTCGGGATCTCCGCTGGGCTGTTGAACGCTCCAGCCTGGCAGCTTCGGACTGGGCTGATCTGCTGGCCCTGCAGGCCGCCCATGGCAAGGAAGGCCCGCTCCAGCTATGGCGGGAACTGGTGCCCTACTGGCGGGCGTGCCAGCGCTGCAACGGTGGCGCTGACATCCCCCCAGATCTTTTTCCACAGGCTACGGGTATTTTTCCGCGCACAGAAAAACCAGCCAAGGCCCCAGCCAGCCGCACCCGCTCCAGCAAGGGCGCCAGCCGCAAGCGGCGCTCGGATGCTGGCATCAGCAAACCCCGCACACCAGCCAAACCATGATCAGCCCCAGTGAGCTACAGGCCAACGACCACATCAGCAAGCTGCGCTTACGGTGCCTGCTGCCCCACCAGCCGCAGACACGGACGCAATGGATGGAAGAACACCAGGATCGCCCATTGTGGTGGCGCCTAAAGTTCGCACCGCCGGCGGCAGACTGAACCGCTCCAGCCCTGCCCTATCGGGTGGGGCCTTCCTCTTGTCTTGCCGTGAGACTCACGAGAATCGCCTTGAGACGCTCCAGCAGCACAATCTCAGCAGTGAGACTCATTGGACACGCGGTAAGACACCATGAATGGCTTTTCATGCAGCATGAATGGCTTTTTACGGTGCCGGCTGCCAGCTACCATCCACCTTGTCCCAGCGCCGCTCCCAGTCACCGCACCAGGCATCGGGTGTAGTGAATGGCCATCCTGAATGGCTTGGTGAATGGCGCCGGCAGGTGTCAGAGACGTACCAGCGGCATGAATGGCATGTGATGCCCAGCGGTAAATCCATGAATGGAATCTCAGGCTGAGACTTGAATGGGATTTTGGAGAGCTGCGAAGTATTGCTCCACCCGAGTCATGAATGACTCCTCAGCCTCCTTGAGGTCGCGCAGCGACATCGTGTGGATGTTGGGGGCGCCACAGCGGCGTGCTAGCACGATAGCGGCCCCAGTGGGTTGGAGGCCGGTGAGATGCTTGAGTCCCAGGCTGTAGGCGCCGCACTGGTCGATGTATGAATGGCCGGGTGGTAGGCGCTCCAGGCCGTCTTCGTCCTTTTTAGTCTTGCGGCCCACGCTGGTTTTCCAGTCCGCTAGTACCAGCTCGTTGTTCTTCATGCCGATTAGGGCATCGCAGGTTCCAGCAAATCCTGCCGGGTGGTGAATGGAAAATTCACTGGCGAAAATTTCGGTGACGTTCTCGGCGATCCAGTCGGAGAGACTGCGGGCGTAGCCGGAGGCGCTCCAGCCAACTCGGGGGACGTTCGGGCGAACTCTCTTCAGTGCCCATTGCGTGATGGGGGCAGGGATTCGTGCCAGTCCCTGATCGTCCCAGCGGATGGCGTTGCGCTTGTTTGCAGTGGAGCGTGCCAGCTGTTGGGCCGTTTTCAGTAAATACTCCGCCTGACTGTGGGCCATGTTGCCTCGGGTGGCGGCAACGTTGCGCTGGCAGCTTGCCTCCACTGGTCCCAGGCGGGCTTCCCAGCGCTCCAGCCCGGTTTTGTCGCTTGTTTCCTTCAGGATGTGTGTAACACTATGGTATACATTACCTTTGATGTCCCTGTAGACCCGGAAGGGGCCACTGTTGTCTTGCTCCAGCCTCCACTTACGCAGTCCTGCCAGCGTGTCTTGGGTATTGGAAGGCATTTAGATACTATTTCCCTTTTTTACTATACAGGGAAAAATGGGGCTGGGCAACAGCTGCTCTTTAGTGTAGTAGATAGGACCGTAACTCTCTACATAAAAGGTGAACCAGTCGCCTCTTTGTTTATCCAGTAAATTTTTTACGTCTAACACATCGCTATAAAAAGCGCGCGTACACCATAAAAGCTCAAAAATAATCCGCATAGTAAGAGGAAGGTTACGGTATTCAGTATATGTATTATTTTTAACTGTAGTAAACACTAAACTATCAATGTTAAATCCGTATATTGTTTCGGTATTTATATCTACATATATCCTAAACAACTTGAAAAAATTGTTTAAGTAATTCTCTATGACACGTAAACGCAGATACCAGTCTTTTTCTACGTAAAAGCTGCTTTTACTGCGTAACTTTAGTTTTTGTACGTGTATGTCTAAGAACACGGTAAAATATCTAACAAGTTCCGGTTCTAAGTACATTGAAATATTTTCTAAAATGCAAGTAATTCTTTGCTTGTAATGTAAGCGTATTTGTCTTAAAAATTGACAAGCAAAAGCCCGCGATATTTCCACGTACTGTTCTTTTAAAAGATTGTCAGCTGGGCACGGAAGCTGTGGAGGAGGTGTAAACCAGCTGGAGAGAGGTGTCCCGTAGCTAAAAGCGGTATTTATAGCTTCGCGTGTTTTGTCTTCATCTAAATTAAAGTATTCAGATCCGGGTAAACGATATTCGTCAAATTTATCGTGCAGATCTTTTTCTGCCTTGGCGTTATTTGGCGTTAATACCACTGCCAAAGGTAAAGTTTTAGTGCCCACCTGTAAGCACTTAGAGCGGTCGTACCAGTTACTGCTGATACCTATCTTCACTAGATTTGTTTTTGCGTACTTAATTAAGTACACGCATTGAAAAGGTCTGGAAGTCATTGGTTTATAAAGCCCCCTGGGTTAGAGAGGGCGGTGTTACTTAATTGTTTTTAAGTTGTGGATCAGGCTGCCTTAAAAGGGTTACCTCCCGTCAGAAGTCGGGAGATGTCGAAGCCTTCGGACTTGGCTTCGAGCCAGGCGGCATCGACGTGCTCTTGGCTGCCCTTTTTGCGGGGGACCGGGCGGACGGTGTACTCGGTGAGTAGGCCGCTGCCCTTCTTGCTGATCGTGAAGTCCCACTCCAGCAGGTTTTCGTAGTCCTCCATCTGGGAGATCTGGTCGATTTCCTTGAGGATGGACTTTTGGGTGATCTGCAGGACCTGGACTTTGCCGGACTCGTAGTTGTAGACCGGGCAGGCGATGGCGAACTTCACGTCCGCGGTGCCAGGGCCGCCGCGGCCTTCGCGGGGCTCGAACTCACCCATCTCAGTCGTTACGTCCTCGTGGGTGGGCTCGTAGTCAAAGCGGAAGGGCTTGGAGGCGCCGTTGGCTTGGCCCCAGCACTCGTAGAACTCCAGGGGTTCGTCGGTCAGCAGCGCGAAGCGGACAGAGCCGCCGTCGGGGAGCTTGCTGAGGCTGAGGTAGCCGCCGCCGGTGCTGTTGGACGTAACAGCAGCAGAGGCTTGCTTGGAAAGGAAAGGCATTGTGGTTTCCGGTGTTTTGGTGGTCGCCCGGGGGCAACGTCTATGACAGTAACACGGGATTGACGGGACGGCTAGCCTAGTAAAACGCCCCAGCCGCGGAAGGCGGCCAGGGCGCGTGTAACACAACACTGTAGGAGTCTAACAAAGTGTCTCGTAAGACGCAAGAACTGCTGGATTTTGTGCGCCAGCTGCCTATTGGGCTGGCCTATGCACCGATTTACGCCAAGAAGTACGCGATCCAGTCCGGGAAAATTTCGAAGGGCAAGACACCGCTAGAGCGCAGTCACCATCAGGTGATGGCGCCGTCGGATGTAGCGCTTCAGATCGAGCGCAAGCCGGATGTGTTCCAAGCGGTCGGTGTGTTCACCGGCGGTCGCAGCATGGGACTCGTGATTCTTGACGTGGATCGCAACCTTTCGCGGCTACTGAAGAAGTGGGGCGAGACTCTGGAGGGGGCGCCGAAGGTCACCAGCACCAAGGCCAACGCGGCGAAGTACCTGTTTCGCGTCCCAGAGGCCCTGTGGGGCGATGTGAAGGGCTTTGGGCTGTCGGATACCGGCGCGGGGTATGAGGTCCTCTGGGGCCGTCAGGGCGTCATCTACGGGGCTTATCCGGGCTCCAGTGATGGGAAGGCACCGGAGGGCTATTACGGCTTTGAAGGCGACCTAGAGGCGATTCCTGACGCCCCTGAGTGGCTGTTGGCGGAAATGCGCGATCACGCCGGTAAAGAGATTCAAGACGGCGGCTTCATCAAGAACCGCCGGGCGTTGGATTTTTCGGATCGAGATCCAGCTGAGGTGGCTGAGATCATTCAGTCGGCGCTGAAGGTGATTCCCGGTCAAGGCAGCGGCAGCCGCGACCACTGGGTAAAGGTGGGGATGGCGATCCACAGCGAGCTGCCGACTGACCTAGGGCTGACGCTGTGGTCGGCGTGGTCTGCGGAAGATCCCGAATTTTCACAGGAATGGTCTGAAGGCAATCCCTGTGAGGACGTGTGGAAGTCCTTTCGGAAAGGGCCAGTCAGCCTTGGGACGCTGTTCTGGATGGCGGATCAGCAGCTGCCTGCTCGCATGTGGCTTTCCGAGGATCTGCGGAAGGTTGTTGAGAAGGTTGAGGCCGACAACATCATCAGGATTCGGCAGATCCAGATCGGCTTCCCAGAACTGATCAAACGGGCGAAAGAGATCCAGCAGATTCAAAACCCCGCGGAAGCTGCTCACGCCATGAACGCGCTGGCGTTAGAAGGCGGTTATAGGGACGCTGGGGCGCTGGAGCGGCTGCTGATTGCCCAGATGCAGTTCGAGCAGCAAGATGACGAGATGGCCATGGACAGCCTGCTGGACAAGGATCTGCGGTTTGAGTACCTGATCCCGGATCTGCTGCCGTGCCCTGGGACCGTGATGATTCACGGCGCTGGTGGTGATGGCAAATCCATGTCGGCCTGGACTATCGCCAAGCACGTTGCACGCGGGATTCCGTTCTCGGTGCGGGGTGATCTTGTGCCAGTCGAGCCGGGCTCGGTGCTGATCCTTAATGGCGACCAATCCGAGGTGCAGGTCCAGCAGCAACTGCGGGATCTGGAGTTCAGGAAGTCCGATCCGGTGACGGTGGTGATGGGGTGGGACCTGAACTGGTACTACCGCTTCGTCAAGCTGATCGAAAAGCACCGGCCCAAGCTGGTCATCATCGACTCGATCACCGGTTGCTCCAGGGGTTCGGCGTTCGACGAGAACAAGAAGGAGTTTGCGAGCCCGATCTACTGGCTGGCCAACAACAATGGGCGGCTTTTCCCGGCCTGCACGATCCTGTTGATTCACCACGCCAACAAAACCGGTGGCTTCCGGGGTTCCACGGCCATCAGGGACGCTGTGGACGAGGTGTGGGGCCTGCGGCGGCCTGACAAGAAACAGGTGGAGCAGACCGGCTACAACGCCCGTCTCATCACCGTGGAGAAGTCCAGGGCTGGGCGGGACGGCAGCAAGCTGCTGATGAAGCTGGAGAGCGACCTGACCTTCTCCTTGGCGGACTACATGGAAGTCGACACCGAGAGCGCCGGGCCGGCTTCCATCGTGGATCGGGTGCTCCAGCGCGTTAGGGCGGCTTATCCGCGGTCTGTATCCCGCTCTGACCTGGCTGCTGATTCCCTGTGTGGTGGAAGCGTCGCCGGGATCCGCAAGGCGGTCCAGCGGTTGGTCTCCAGGGGGTTGATTGAGGTGGCTGAAGAACGTCCCAGTGAGGGGGGTGGTTCTCCTACTGCTTTTTACCGTGCAATTACCTCGCGTGAAAAGCCTATAAATATGTGTCCCACTGGGGAAGAACCCAGTCAGGGACTGGAAAGTACAGTGGGACAGCCCTCTGACGTGTCCCACTGCTGTCCCACTGCTGGGGATGAGGTGGATTCACAGTGGGACAACCCCCAACCGTGTCCCACTGTTAATCCCAGTGATACCAAGGGATCTGCCCCAGTGGGACAGGTTTTGGAGGTATCCCCAAAGGGAGAGGAGCGTTCTGAGGCTGAGCTGGCCCACCTGATGGAGGAAGCCGCACGGCTCTGGGACTGATGGACAAGTTCAGACCGCCTAACTTTTTCCTAGGGCTCATGCGGGCTGCCGCGTGGCTGATCTGGAGAGAACCCGTGGCTAAACCTGAACCGCCTCAGCCGAAGCGTCCCAGGAAGCCAACCTTGGGTTACACCGTCGGTGACATCCCCTTCGAGCTGCTGGCCGTCGTGCGCGTTCAGTGGTATCGAAGGGGCCGGGCGTATGAGGTTGAGGAATACCAGATCGTCGAGTCAGACGATGCCCACGGGCAGTTTCACTACATCGTTGGGACGGCGCTCAAACAGGGCGCTGACGTCTGTGTTCTGACTCAGTACCAGCCGGAAGACCTGGGGGTTCCAGCGTGATTCCGCCGGTGGTGGTCTTTGGGCTGACGTGGCTGCTGGGGATGCTGGTAGTCACTGTCTACCTCACCCAATGGGCCACATGAAGAATTGCAACAGCCCGGCTGGACGCCTAGCTGGCTGTGTGCAACAGTAAGGGCACGCCCGCAACGGCGTGCCTTTTATTACTGATTGACATGGACGATTTCACCTGCACCAAAGTTGACAACACCAAGCTCAGCCCGTGGTACTTCGCCGTCCACTGGTCTGCGATTCAGCTCCAAGAAAAAATCGTCGATAGCGAGCGTCTCGGTGTAGACCCGACCTACGACATGCTCCAGCTCCAGCAACTGCAGGACCTGGAACAGTTCTTGAAGATGAGCTGGGATGCCTGGATGGACGGCATCGAAGCCCGCCAAACTGCACGGGAGGTCAAATGAGCCAGGTACTAGAAATTGAGGATCTGTGGTTTGAAGATGGTGGTACTCGCCTCTGTGTCAATGCCGTTGTTGACGACATGGTTGTGGTCATTCCGCAAAGCCACCTTTATCCGGCAGAGTGGGGGCCTGCCTTGTGCAGAGGCTCCTTCGACCTTCACGAAGAGGATCTGATCCCCGCCAGCGATGACGGACTCCGCCAACTCCTCACCAACAGAATCGACGACTGGGCCCCAATCGACACGTCTGATTGGGACGACTGAAGCCCGCGAGCTTCGGAACTCCGAGGACTACGACGATTGGGAGTACGGTACCGAGCCGATTCCCGGCGACACGCACTGGGTCAAGGCGAAAACCCTGACCCAGCTGTATCGTCACCTGATCTACGTGTTTGCCACCAGCGACACGATCTGCTCCAGCAGACTCGCCAAGCTGGCCATCCACGAGATTCTCAAGTTGCGTCTCACGGATCTCACCCGGATACGCCACCAAGACCCCAGGTATTTCGCATGAACTTTGACTGGTACAACGATTACTATCGGCAGTCCCGAGGTTACGGCCCCGGTGAAATAGCCGATCTCTATCGGCAACCTGCTAAACCCTCCACCTCCGTTCCAAGGGAATTTCAAGGGCGTTTTGCGACGCCTGCTGAATACGACGCTTGGGTGCGCGAGCGCTGGAGCATTTACACCAACGGCTATTGATGACTGAAACCAACGTGGTTCCGTTCTACAGGTCCTTCCTGTTGAGCCAGACCGTTTACTTGGACAAGATCAAGGAGATGCCGCTTCGAGACCTGGAGTTGCTAAACGTCGAGACGTTGGCGGCCCTCAACGAGTCGCGGCACAACTACTCCTTTATCGAGGACAAGCACAGCGACGATGCCAGCTCAGAGTTTCGGCGCATGAAAATCGCCGGTTACTTTCAGGCTGCGCTCCAGATCGAGCTTTCTTCTCGCTGATCCTGTACTACACTCTCACCGTTCTACCAACGATCATGCACATTCTTTCTGACGAACAGTTCCAGCAGATCACCACTGCCCTGGAGCACGCCTTCGTGGCCATCAACGCCTGCCAGCACGTCGAACTGGACGTGACCAAGCCAACAATCGCACCAGCAGCCAAGGCTGTACGTACAACCGCCGTACAAACTCCGAAGTCTCAACCTAAGACTCGTGTGTCGCGCCGCAAGACGAGGGCGGCGTTGACGGAGAAGAAGGTGCTGGAGATTAAGCGCCAGCTGCAGGCTGGTGGCAAGTCGGTCGCCAAGATCGCTAAGGAGTTTGGCGTCCACAGCACCACGATCAACTGCATCAAGTGGAACAAGACGTGGAAACACGTGACGCTCCAGCAGGATCAGCCCACCACGGTGGTGATCTGAGGTGTCGATCCTGTGTGACCATCAGATTGTGTCGCTGGTGCGGCGGAATCTGGTAAGCCCTTACGACCAGGAGTTGCTGAATCCCGCGAGTCTCGATGTGAGACTTGGCGAGAACGTGTTGGTGGAGTCACCGCTGACGCGCCACATGGTGCATCGCTCCATCGTGGGGCACACGCAGGAGGAACCTTTCTTGCTCCAGCCGCATGAGTTCATACTCGCGGAGACGTTGGAGGAGTTCCAGCTGCCTGACTGTATTGCTGGGCAGCTGGCGCTCAAATCCAGTCGGGCTAGGGAGGGGATTGAGCATTTGCTCGCTGGGTATATCGACCCCGGTTACAAAGGGCGGTTGACGCTGGAGCTGCAAAATGCACGCGCTTTGCATCCGGTTTCATTGTGGCCTGGGATGCGGATTGCACAGATTGTGTTCCACCGCATGTCGATGTTGCCCGGCAAAGACTATTCGATGACTGGCCGTTATCACGGCGACACCACCGTTCAGGAATCCAAAGGATGAGCGATTTTGAGTTTCAGGTCAGTGATGCAGTGCATCATCCCAGCCATTACACCGCCGGCAAGATAGAAGTCATTGACATCTTGGAGGATTGGGTCCAGCACGCGCCAGACGCTGTGACTGGTTCGCTCCAGTGGCAATGCCTGAAATATCTCAGCCGGATGTGGTTGAAGAAGAATCCGCTGGAGGATGCAGAAAAGTGCCGGTGGTATCTGAACCGGCTGATTAACACTCTTGCAACAGAGGCTTATCGAAATGGCTGAGCGTTTTCGTATTCCGTGGACAACGGGAAAGTTTGAAGTGTCGCAACCAGAGAGCACCATTGCTCCACCGCCGGAGCCAAGCGACACACAAGTGGGGGAGTGGCTGATTGATGACGGCTACCCGTGGGACCCCCAAGAGGAAGCTGTCATCACCATCACCGCCAGTCGGCTCAAAAACGTGGCGCGTCAGGCCGCCCAATGGGGCGCAGACCAGGAGCTGGAGGCGTGCTGTGAACTGCTCCAGCAGAAAGGCATCCCTGCGTGGACACTACTTCGCCTGCATCGCCGCCCCAAGCCCCCGAGCTTGAAGGAGCAGGCGCTGGCTGAACTAGCTGAATGGGAGAACGTTATGGACATTGCACCCGATAGCCCCATCCGCCGCGCACTGGAGCAACTCGATGACTGACTACAAAGCAACGCCCGGACAATGGCAGCAGATTGAAAACAGCCAGGTTTTTAATGGAAGCTTTCAAGCGTGTGTTCTTGAGCTGCGTTCCAGGGTTGAAAAACTTGAGCTGGGTGCCGGAATCCATCAGGCCGTGGCCAGTGAGGTGGGGCGCATGTATTCCATGCCTATTCCAGATCGCTGGTACTGGATTAAAGAATCCGTCGAAGGCGAATGGTTTCCTGCTTTTTACGACAAAACGGTTGGGTGGACTAATGGAGATACCTGGGAAGATTTTGATAGGCAAGTTGTGCAATGGTATTTGATTCCATTGCCGCCATCAGAGCTTGAGCAAAAGGGGGATGCTGATGACTAAACTCTCTTCCCCCGCGCAGGCAATTTTGGATGCCTACCAGTTCGCACCAATCGACGATCACCTTACGGCTGCTGCTGTCCTTCGGGCTGTTGCTTATCAGCTCCAGTTGGATAAACCGTTAGGTGACACTGACGCTGACGCGGGCGTGTTTGCCGCGCACCACGCCATTAAGGCTCATATACTCGCCGTCGCCGACGAACTGGGGCAACTGGATGACTGAGCCCAAGAGGCCGCCGACTAGGACTTCGTTTCGGGAGGGGTCGATTCCGGGGACGGCGGTTTTGACGCCGCAGAACGCGCTGGATTTGAGGCATCTTTATGCCTCTGGCACTTCGATTTCGAAGTTGGCCAAGGTGTATGGGATTTCGTACCAGCACGCTTGGTGCATTGTTAAAAACAAGAAGTGGAAAAATGCGGTGCGCCAAGTGTGATTTCAAGCGGATGGACGTGGATCGCACTTGCCGGGATACGGCGGAGTCGATCTTGCGCCAGCGGAAATGCCCGCAATGTGGACACAGGGTTTTTACGGTCGAGGTTGAGTTGCCCGATGGCGCAGCTCAGCACACCAAAACTGGCGTGATGAAGCGCCTTCCAGGATTTTTACGTGTTCGTTTTTTCTGATGCAAGTTCCAATCAACAGCCGCCGCTGCATCCAATGCGGCAGCATCACCACCAACGCCGTTTACTGCTTCAAGTGTTATCGCTCCAGCGATGCAGGGAAAGAGGAGTTGCGGCTGCAGCATTTGTTGAAAAAGCACAAGCCGCTGCCGGATGGCGGAGAGTGCCGGACCTGTGTTCACTGGTATCACCGCTGCACGTTGGGGATTCCCGAAGGTGGGACGGTGCTGGCTGAGTTGTGTGCGGCCAAAGAGCTGACAGGTGTGTTAGAGTAATACAGAACACGCCCTACCCGGCATGAACATTCTTCAGGGGATCGAGCACCTGCACACGCTCGACCGCGCCAGCTTTGTGGCGTTTGACGTGGAGACCACTGGGCTCCAGCCAAAATTTGGTGGTTTGCGGCTGCTGCAGCTGGCCACCGTGGATCAAGCGCCCGTTGTACTGGACTGCTGGCAGTTCAGCGATGAGGACTGGATCACGCTGGAAAACTTCTTCACCAAGGAGCGGACCTGGCTGGCGCACAATGCAGTGTTTGATCTGGGCTGGCTCCAGGAGCATGAGATTTACCCGGAAGGGCAGGTGCTCTGTTCGATGCTGGCTAGCCGGATCTTGACCAATGGCTTGGCCAACGTGAAGAACGGGCTCCAGCACGTGGTCCGGCGGTATCTGGGCTACGAAATTTCCAAGGAGGAACAGCGCAGTGACTGGTCGGCGGATGTGTCGGCGAGCCAGCTGGAATATGCGGCGAAGGATGTGGTGGTGTTGACGGAGTTGTGGGAGCCGATCATGCAGCGGATGGCGGCTGCGTCGCCGCCGTTGTTGCCGGCTTGGCACCTGGAGTGCAAAGCATTGCCGGCCATGGCGCAGCTGTGGCGCACCGGGCTTCCTTTCGACAAGGACTCCTTACAACAGCTGATCGAGGACCTCGATATTGAGCACAACGAGGTTGGTGCCAAGTTCATCGAAGACTTTGATGTGGCGCTGCCGGAACACGCCAAGCTGCATCGCGGGCTCGACGGCAACATCCTGTACCAAACGAAGCCTGGGGCGAAAGGTAAGAAAACTGATCCTGATGTTTTTAACCTAAATAGTCCGGTGCAGTTGCTGGCGAAGTTCACCGCGTTGTTGGGTGAAGCGCCAGTGGATATGAAGACGGGAAAGAAAAGTGCGAGTAAGTCTGCGCTCCAGGAATACATTGGGGAGCACAAACTTATTGCGGATTATTTGCGGTGGAAACGTGTAGAGAAGCGGCGGCAAATGGCGGAGACTTTGCTAAAGAATTTGTCGGGTGATGGGTTTATTCGTGCCAGTTATCTGCAGATGGGGGCTGACACCGGGAGGATGAGTTGCATGAGTCCCAACCTGCAACAAGTGCCTCGGGACGTGCGCTTTCGGGCTTGTGTGCAGGCACCAACTGGTTGGCGACTGGTTGTAGCGGACTATGGACAGATGGAGTTGCGGCTGGCGGCGGCAGAAGCTCAAGATCCTCTTATGACTCAGGTGTTCCAGCAGGGGAAAGACCTGCATACGATTACAGCGACGCAGATTTATGGGGTCAAGGAAGAAGATGTTACAAAAGAACAGCGGCAAGTTAGTAAATCAGCCAACTTCGGTTTGTTATACGGAAGTGGTGCAAAAGGGCTCAGAAATTATGCAGCAGCGATGGGAATCCAGATGGATCTTGATGAGGCTGCGACGGTGCGGGAAAAGTTCCACGCTGCATATAAAGGCATCTCCAAATGGCAGCGCAACAATGCTCGCGCTGCTGATGCGGCTCCGGACAATCCATCTATCCGCATACGCATGTCGGGCTTGCGGCGGTTTCTACCGGGCGAGAACAATAAACTTACGACCCGTTGCAACACCCCAATCCAGGGAGCCGGTGCCGCCGTCCTCAAACTTACGCTCGGCAAACTGTGGCCGTTCCTTAAAGCAGACGGGGAAGAGCGGGTGCGCTTGGCCGGCGTGGTGCATGACGAGATCATCCTGCTCGTGAAAGAAGAACACGCCGACGTTTGGGCCGCTCAGCTCCAGGCAATCATGGAAGAAGCTGAAGCTAAGTGGCTTGGCGATATTCCACCGCTGGCCGAAGCTAAGGTCGGGTTGAGCTGGGACCAGGCAAAGTGATCCAGGAGGACTTCGAGTATCGGGTCAGGATGTATGCACTCCATGGCCCGATGCACGATGTTTATGTGGTGGCGCCGGATGCGTTCCAGGCGCACCAGCAGGTCAGGCAGCAACACCCCGGCTGCCTGGTCCAGTCCATTGTTCGTGTCGCAAAGTTAGACCAGTGAGTCCAGCCCGCACGGGAAGGGAACTTGTGATGGAGTGGCTCCAGCGGGAGATTCGGCTGGCGAAGACGGCGGATTTGCACAGAATGGCTGCGTTTTTGGAGTGGGCGCGGCAAATTCGGCAGGGGTGTGCCAAGCAGAGGGGTGGGGCGAGGCGGGCGCAGTCCAATGCGTGGCGGAAAAAAGTGGATGAGGATATTCGGTGGTAGGTCTAGTGTGTCTCATTGTGCTATTGTGTATGAGACTAGACCCCGTACCATGCCGCTGAAGCACGGATCGAAGCTGTATTGCCAGTTGCTGCTGGACCCGCATCGGTACAAGCTGGCGGAAAATCTTGCGGCTGGGGAAGGTAAAAAGGTGACGGCGTTGCTGCGGGATATGGTTTATACCGCGCTTGAAAAAGCTCTGCCGGCCTCGGAATACAAGGCGGCGGAGGCTGCGGATGAAGCCTTGTGGCGTGAGTCGGTGAAAAAGCGGGTGGAGGGCAGAATGCGCTCCAGGCAAGAACAACCGAAAGCAGGACCGGACGCATAAGACTCAGTTAGATGTCTTCATAGTCTGGTCTGATGGTGTAGGATCTACTAGACTTACACAGTAATTCAATTACAACAGATGACTCGGTATGTGGTTATGGCCGGGGATCGCTGGGTCACAGCGGTCTACGGACCAGGGAATGGAATCGGTTTTACGGCGACCAAGGAGGATGCGTCTAGCTGGGTCACGTACGAGCGTGCTGTCGAGGCGGCGCGAGTTGTTGCTGACCGCACTAACAGCTTTGTTGCTGTTCATAGCATTGAAGAACCCAACTATCCCAAGTCATGGAAATAGTGCCGGCGCAGGGAAAACTTCGGCAGTACGAGCTAACGATTTGGTTGCCCGGTAAGGGTGCCAAACGGGATCTGGTAAAGGGGTTGTCGCTGAATCACGCGATTCAGGTGGCAAGGAATCTTTACCCGAATTGCATGGTGGAGGTGCCGCCTGAGGCGGCGCCGAAGCCTAGGCTGGCGCGGTCACATGCTGGTCCCAAGGAAGGACGGAACCGGCGACTCAAACTCGTGGAGAAAAAGCAGAATGAGCACACCAGCTGATTGGGCGACGGAAGCCTGGGCGCGGGTTTGCGTGGATGATGCGCGGACTCGTTTCCTGGACAGGTTATATGTACAAGATGGTCGAGACAGTTCCGATCATCCGCTCCATTCGCTGTACACCGGCTTGTACCAGCAGTACATCGAGCAGTTGGAGAAGGGCGACTAGGCCGAGTCGCGGTCTAGACCAAATTGCCCGGTAAGGTTATCTGCGGCTTCGCGGATAGCCCACCGGGCTTTTGTTTGCTCCAGTTGGTGGAGCGTGTTCAGGATGAGGGCGGCTTCGAGGAGGCCACGGTAATCGCCGGAATTGAAGCGGTCGATCAGCCACTGGTCGGTGGCGGCCTTGTGGAAGCAGGACTCGGTGGTGTGTTCGATGGGGCGCATGGTCACCTAGGGCGAACTTTAAGGAACCAGCCGGTATCGTCACCCTCAATCAGCCAACGAGGCAGCCAGTTTTTGCGGGAGTAGGCGACGCCCGCTCCCCCCTTGTGGCTGACGTAGCCACCATTGACGAGGTTGGCCTCGCCGTAGGGGTCATTGTGAATGAAGTGGGTAGGCGTGAAGCCGACAACGACGCTCCAGTGGCCGGTGCCGGATGGGTTGCTCACGGGGCCTTTGTGGAGCCAGCCGACTGGAGTGGGATAGCCATTGTTGATCTCATTCTCCAGCTCTTCGACTGTGCCATCCATCTCGAAGGTGGCGGTTAGTCCCAGTGCTTTGAAGGCAGCGATTTGGGCTTTGGGGTCGGTGGTGTCGCCAAAGCGGGCGCGGAGTTTGTTGTATTCGTAGTCGCCCGAGATCTTGCCGTAGTAGCGGGCCACCATCGCGCAGCTGGAGCTGAAGCACTGCCGGTAGCCGGTGGCGCCGTCGTCGGGTCCCAGCTGATACTCGTATGCAACCTTTAGGATTTTTTCTTTTGGTTTGACGAGAGGTTTAGCTCCCGCGTGCTGGGTCATCAGCTCAATCAACTTGCCGGCGTAGTTGGGGTCGGTTGCGTAACCTTCTTTCACCAGCCATTGGGCGGCTTCTTCGCGGGTGCTGGCGTTGTTGCAGCCTTTGTAGGTTTTGAAGTCTTTGTACCAGTGGTCAACGAGGTAGATGACGCAGGACAGTAAATCGGGGAAGTCGATGAAGCTGTCGGTGATCGTTACCCACTGGTTGTTGATGAACTCTTGGGTTTTGGTGTCGCTGCCTGAGCCCTTAAGGCCGAAGAAGTTGTTGCGGCCTGAAACGAGTTTGCCGTAGGCGGATTCCAGTGCCCACTGGGCGGCAACAAGTTCGGGGAATTTGGCGCCGGCGACGCGGGCTGCTTCGAGCACGCCTTCCCAGGTGTTGGGAAAGTTGGTTTGTTTGCCGGCCACGCTCCAGGTCTTGAACCAGCCCTGGTCGCGGCCGAGAATGTTGGGATTGGCCTTGTTGATGAGTTGTTCCAGCTCGGTGATGGCCGCCATCTGGTGAGGGAGGGCCTTGTAGTACCGGAACAAATCGCCTAGGCGGATCTTGTTGGTTGCCATGACAAGGCCCTCTTCAGTGTCAGCGACGCTTGGGGAATGTCAGGCGGAGCGCCTGGAGCACCAGCTGGATCCAGCTATTGGATTTGAGCTTGCTCATGCCGATGATCTCGCTGCCGGCGGCAACGACGATGGCAACGACAGCAATGGTCTTGTCGTCCATGAGAAATCAGTAGTTCCAATGAAGTTTAGCTGTAGTAGACAAGAGCGCCAGAGCACGTAATAGTTTCTACGGCTACCGTTCGGGTAGCCACTGCCGGGTATGGACCATCGCATTGAAGATGGCGAATACTTAAACAAAAAAGAGGCAAAGTTAAGGTTTAGGCAATCAATCCTGAGCGATTGGGATAATTGCTGCGCGTATTGCGGGGATGACCTGGGGCGTGCAGCAACGCTGGATCACGTTCACCCAAAAATGAAGGGAGGGTTGACGCACCAGCAGAATTTGGTGGCGTGCTGTTTTGCCTGCAATATCGCTAAGTCGTCGGAGGATTGGATTGAGTGGTACCGGCGCCAGCCGTTTTGGACAGAGGAGCGGGAGGATCAGATTATTTACTGGGTTACGGGAGGTCTTGTTGCTTAGGGTCCCAACCCATGCCTTCGAGGTACATCATGGCGATGTAGTGGTCTTCGGCGTAACGGCATACACCACCTTTGCAGGCGCGGTAGTAGATGTCGCCCGAATCGCCGATGAGTTGATCCAGGGAATAGCCGCCGTCATATTCGGTGGTGTGGATGACGGACATCAGCGTCTCAGCTCCAGTTTGATGATGCGGACGTCGTGATCTTTAACGGTGTCTTCTAGTTCACCAACGCGAGTTTTGAACTGCTCTTGATTTTGGATGACACGCTCCAGTTGGGATGGAACTGTGTACACCAAGTAGCCGATGCCGGTGATCGCGCCACCGGCAAGGAGTACGACGAGACCGGCGGCGGCTTCTTGCTTTACACCCCGCCAAAAACCAGTGTCAGACGGGGTTTGGCTCACCGCAGGGAAATGCTCTACCTATATTTTATGCGTTGATCCACTACCCCTTACCTTGGCCGCGCATCTTTTTTCTGCCGTGGTTAGGCAGGCTGTGCTGCCCTTGGCCTTGGCGGGTGCGCTTGGGCTTGCCGGGCTTGTGCTCGATGCGGGCGGTGCCGGTTTTGGACTTGACCGCCATTACCAAGGCACTCCGCTGGTTTTAACAGGGTGCAGCTTTTCTTGGATGCTGGTGGAAAGTGCGGCTTCGATCTCAGCCACCTTTTCATCGCCCAAGGCAGATCTCACCCAGCCAACGACAATCGCCTTTTCGAGGTCGGCATAGGGGATGAGCTGATCAGCTTCGGGCGGTTCCAAACCGATAGAGCCGTAGGCACCAGCCTGTTCGCCGTCTTCAAAACGGGTCACCGTGTAATGGACGATGAAAACCACGCCATCGGCAATGGTCCGTTCCATGTTGGTGATGTCCCAGTTGGTGAACGGGAAGTCCACGCCAGGAATCTGCTCAGTTGCTTTGGCCATGAGGTTGTTAGGTCGCAATCAGACCGAGACTGCGAAGACGAGCTAATGCCAGTTCGAGTTTAGCCTCAAGTTCCACGCAATACTTCAGCAGTTCGGCATTGGTTGGTGCTGCTGCATCAGCGATTACCTGTGAACCCGTAGCCGTAGGCAGCGTGCCGGTGGTGGCGGTGACGGTTAGATCGGCGATGGCTGCAGGCTGCACCACTGGCGTGGCGTTATAGAAGCCGATCTTCTGCGTAGTGGCCGTGCCGATCTTGGTGCCGGTTGTGGTGTTGACGGCAATATTCAGGGCATCGGCGAGGGTCAGCGTGGCGGCCTGCAGCGTGAGCCGAGTACTCATCGTGCCGCTGTTCTGCACCTTGAAGGCGAGCTGGCCAAACTCCGAATTGTTGGTGACGCTGACGATGCTGCCTTCGACGGCGGCGTAATCCACCTGCTCTGTGGTGGCGTTGTCGTTATGGCCGCGCCAGTAGATCGTGCTGAGCAGGTCGCCGTTTTGACCAACGGTGGATGCACCACGGCGTCTATACAGCGTGATGTCAGCGCCGCTGGCTGAATCATTTGCTGTGCATTGAACCTGCAGCGCAGTGCTGGTAATCGTGGAGCTGACGTGCAGCGGGAACAGTGGCGTTGCCTCGCTGATGCCGACGTTCGAGCCTTTGAGGCGAACACGCATTGCCGGAGCAGATGCATCGGCGGTCATCAGGTCGAGGATGCCAACCTCTGAGGTATTAGTGACCGTGCCAATCGTTGAGAGGATCTGGGCGTAGGCGTGATCGTTGCCGCCGCTGTCCTTGCCGCGAAACTCGATGTTGCCGAGGTTGTCGTTATTAGCCGGGCTGGCACTGTTGCGATACAGCACCACGTCGGGTGCGGTGTCTAGGCCGGCATCAGTGTTTTCGATGATGACCTGATCGGTCGTGTCGCTGCTGAATAGATGCAGTTGGGCTGCAGCCGTACCAGTGCCGAGTTGGAAGCCGGTGGTGCTGAACTTACCGGCAAAGGTGCTGTTGGTGGTGAACGCCAGTTCGTTGGCGGCTGAGCGGTAAATACCCGTGACGCCAGTGTCTGCGGTCCAGGCAAGGCTGGGTGCGCCAACGGTGCCGCTGGGCAGGTTTCGCAGGAAGGTGCCGTACTGGATCTTCTTGTTTTTATTGGCCGCCGTGGCTTCGGAACTATCAACAATGGGCAGCAGATCATCCGCCACTGGTGCGGTGAGTTCTGTCAGGTCTGTGATCTTCCGGTCAGCCATGGCGGTTGTTGGTGGTGGTTAGTGAGTAGGACTTGTCTGTCTAGGCGATACCAGCATCAGTGAGGCGCTGTTCGAGAACCTCAATCCTCTCCATCGCTTCCTGCAGCGCCTTGACTGCCTTCATGTAGAGGACGGACTGGTTAACACCCTTGGTGACTTCGCCTGTTTCGTTACCGTCTTCATCACGCTCAGGAGTTTCAAAAACAAGACCAGGGCAGACCTGCTCCAGCTCTTGGGCAATCGGACCAATTTGACGATGAGTTTCGTAGCCGGTTTCTTCTTTAAAGTTCCAGTTGCGGATCTGAATTGCCTTCAGATCATTCCACTGAGAATTAGCATCAGCAATGTTCTCTTTTAACCTTACGTCAGAAATTGCCGTAAAGCTGCCGTTGGTGTTTTGAACGTTTCCATTGCTAAATACACGGTATGACAATGTACCAGCGCCAACCGATCCACCACTATGAAGACCTTCGTACAATGTATAAGTTGTACCTGCCCCTGTAGCGGTGCTGACTTCTAATCCATACAAAGTAGGCAGGATCCAAGTTTCACCATTATTTTTTATCCTCATCGACTCAGTAGGTGATGCTGCGTTATCGCGTGTAGTGGAGAACACTAGTCTGCCCGGCATATCAGCAGTGCCGGGAGTGCCGTCTACTTCGGCGCTAATACGAGCTGCTTCAGTTAAGTCGCCGCCGTCTGTCCCTTGGAATGAAATACCACCAATAGTGTCACCGCTTTGTACAATCGTATTACTTGCGTTTGCTGTTCCTCTACTTTTTCCTAGGACAAAATAAGACGGACTGGAATCATTGCTGTTGCGAACAACAGAAAGGGTTGAAAGGTTACCGCTAGTGCCCTCAATCTGAACAGCAGCAGTTGCGCTAAAGGGGCGGAAGAAATTGCTACGCGCAGAAGACGTGCCCACCAACAGGCGTCCCGAGCTGTCGATGCGGGCGCGTTCAGTGCCACTAGTTGTTGTATTATTAGCTGCGGTAATAAACTGGATATAGGTCGCACAGTTTTGAGCACTGCTACCACCACCTAAAATTACAGCGTTATCTGTAG
>Ga0315899_10001319_pt1 | contig 28515 bp, 24 predicted proteins | sample LakEriMetagenome_2_FD_203518 | JGI IMG/M metagenome (GOLD analysis project Ga0315899, IMG submission 203518) | Freshwater fungal communities from buoy surface, Lake Erie, Ohio, United States - Buoy 4 MA112 | ecosystem: Environmental > Aquatic > Freshwater > Lake | place: USA: Lake Erie, Ohio... | reverse complement strand
CCTCGAAATGAATGTCTACAAGCCGCTCATCATATACAATATCACGCATTCGATTTCGTTGATGACTGACAGCTGCACCAACTTCCGTGTGTTCTTGATCGAAGGTACAAAGCCGAATTTGAAACAGATTGGCGAATTCGTTGACCGCTCGCTCATGCTGGTGACGGCGCTTTCGCCAGTGATCGGTTATGATAAGGCTTCAAAGATCGCGCACTATGCACTCGATAACGATCTTACCTTGAAGGATGCAGCGCTGAAATTAGGCTTTGTTACGGAGGCTCAGTTCGATCAGATCGTCGATCCGAAAAAGATGGTTGCACCCTATGTCGCGTAACGATCTCCCGCGTGCGGTAGATAGTTCAGCAAGCCATGCGGGGGAGGCCAAACTTCACCAGTTTGGCCGCTTCGCGCTGGCTGAGCAGGTGGGTCCACGTTTTTCTGCCGATTGGAAAAGTGACAACCATCGGGCACGGCGACTCACTTCGGAGTTTATCGGATCCGCGGGTTTAACTTTCTTCCTTTCGGGAGGCGCAGCAATTCTGGCAACCCATGGCGGTGGAGGTTTGGAAAGCTATCAATATGCTTTTATCCTTTCCACGGTCGCTGCGTTATGGCTTGTCGCCGCTGTCTATTGCCTTGGTGATATCTCCGCTCATTTCAATCCTGCGATGACATTGGCGTTCACACTCCGGGGTGACATGGGATGGCCGATGGCATGTGCCTATATCGTTGTCCAATTATTTGCCGCCAGCGTTGGCTCCATCGCAGCGGCCTGGCTTTTCGGGTATGGCGGTAATTTGGCGGCAACCATTCCGCAACCTGGACAAGAGTGGAAGGCGGTTGTCTTCGAAGCCATCCTGACTTTTGGAATGGTCCTTGTTGTTCTTAGCATGGCGAATGGACCGAAGCTCGTAGGCAGTTTTGTGCCATTGGCAGTGGGTGCTTATGTGATGGCCGCGGGAACCATGGGCGGTCCATATGATGGGGCTGCGTTCAATCCGGCGCGTGCGTTTGGCCCTGATGTCGCGAGGGGCGATCTGTCAACTTATTGGGTTTACGCGCTTGGGGCCGCCATTGGTGTTGTGGTCGCCGTTGCTATAGCCGGTTTCCTAAGGGGGCCAGCCAAAGCGCAGGAGGCCGCTGCGGCGATGGGTTCTCCACTCGATCGAAATACCTGAGAAATTCTGCCAACGGCCTATTTCCATGGCCGTTGGCGCGCTTGCATCTGCTCCACAATTCAGTATGGGCGTCACGCGATGAGAAATGCTGCAATAGCCAAGATGGTGGAGCCTTTTCACGGCTCGTATGGCATCACCGTAGCAGCACGCCTTGCGTTGGGCCTTGGGCTTGGCATGAGTTGTATGTCTGCTGATGCAGAAGAGATTAAGAGCAAGACACCCACAGCGCTCTTTGGCTTTGTCGATGAAACCGATGTAATCGATAAGGGTGTCATCAATCCAAAATATTATTTCAATCCCTCTTTGAGCCCTGGAAGCCAGACCTGGGAGCAACGATTTCAAGTCAATTATGGCGTGACGGAACGGTTCGAGGCCGGTCTTGCTGTCACCTATGCGCCGACTTTCAATTCTGGAGGCGTCAATGACAATCGTGTTACGAGCCTGATTGCACCCTTGCAGTATGTTTTGATTCAAAGGATGCAAAATGGAACCGGCGTTGCTTGGTATAGCGTTCCATCGATTGGATGGCAGAATAACGGGGCATTGCCATCTCAGAACCAATGGTCGTTTGATAATCACCTCGCGATTGATCATGATTTTGATGGGAAATATTTTCTAGGCTTCAATCTGGGTTATACGGCAGCCAACACCTATGGAGCGGGCCAAAGCAACCCATCTGGCACTCTTTATGTCAGTGCAGGCTACACCATTAAGTTCGTTCCAAATATTTACTGGGGTGTTCAGGCGCAATTCAGTCAGCAGCTTAGTTCTTATTTTAGCGACCCGGCAGGTTGGGCGGCATTTATTGGCACTTCCGTGTCCATTCCCTTCTCATCCAGCTTTACGCTAGCTGCCACTTATATGCGCCAAGTAGCCGGGGGCATTAACGGGATGCCGCAAGCGAATTTAAATACACAAGACTTTTCGCTAAATCGCGGCAGGGTGGTTTTATCATTCTATTTTTAGGCGATTTTCGATTTTTTGCACTTCTGCTCCGAGTATCGGCGAGACGAACTCTAAGAGGGGCAATATGGCGTTATTCCGTCAATCAAAATTCCGTTTGTTCGAGGAAGGTGTTGCGGACGAGAGTAATCCGGAAGAAAGATGAAGACTTAGTCAAGAAAAGCTTGTCGATGCTGACAGGCACTGTATGAGCCTTCTTCTTTTTATTAAAAGTTTATTGCGTCTATAGTATCGTTTTTATCAGCGACTGATTCAGGTGAACCAAGCTAGCGTTGAATGCCATTTGCATTGTCTCGTATGAGCATTGGATACGCGTTAATCCTGCTCCACATTGAAACATTCTGCTCGTCACCTTGGTCTTGGTGATAAAATCGGAACGATCGAAAAAGGTAAGCAGGTCGATTTGACCATTCTGGAAAGCGACCCCGATACGGCAGATCCAGAGACGTTGAGCACGATCAAGGTGTCATCAACATGAGTCGCAGCGCAATAGAAATTAGGCTGAGAACTGGCTTGCTGCATCTTGCGTGAATTTAGCTCTAGGCGACAATGGTATCGTCGTCCAAACTGTTTGTGATTCCGCCCCTCAAGAATGCGACAGAGATCAAGAGCTTAGCCATACTATGTATGCATGAAGCCAAAATAAAAGCCGTCCAGCGATATGAACCAACTAATCAAGAAGATGATCAGCGTAGCGATAATCAGGAGAACCATAATAACGTGATTGCGTCTTGCATCGCTCATTCGATAACAACTAGGATCGCGCTCAAAAGTTCCTTGTTATGATTTTCCTTCGTTCCGCTTACTGTTTTCAATACAGGTGTGCGGAGCCCAAAAGGAGTAGACCCATTCATTCAATGTACTTCCGACCCACCAAAGGGAATTTTCATGGTGATGAAGCCAGCATCGCCCGCCAAATGATTTATTGCATTAAACCCTCTTTCTTCCGAATGCCGCTTTCGAGCCATCTCCAATACTCCCATTTGGCACCATAATCATAACGCAATTTGAAGGGGCTGGAACAATTATCAAAAAGGCCGAACAGAAAGAGAAGCGAAAAAAACGAAGGCACAACATGGAGAACCAGTCTTGGCATATATCAATAAGCCGATCTGTGAATTTCGCTTATGGGTGTCAATTCAATATTTGTTCTTATAGGCCTTAGGGCGATGAAATCACTGCGCTAAGTGAGTGCATAGTGTTTTTGAGAAGGTTGCAAGATCTGATGTAAGCTTGAGCGCGAGAATGGTAATAATTTTAAAAATCCTAATTTAATTCGTCGCCTAGCTTTGAAAAAAAACGGAAAGCACCGGTACGATGCTCAATACTTTAATGTTTGCGTAAATAGAATTCGATAAAAATGGGCGCCAACACAAAAATGCTGGCGCCCACGATGATGTTTAGCCGAGCGATCTAGGCTTGGATCGGTTGAATAGGATCGCGTGGCAAATTTCGAGACTAAGCAGCTCAGGATTTATATTTGTTGCGAGGCACAAATCCTGATGGCGTTGCTTCGCGTGCGTCTCTGACCCACACAATTCTGTCTGGATGGAGGCCGCCGCCACGGACTGCCGAGACAGCGGTGCGGCGTGCGCGATGCAGCAATCTTGTATCTGCGATGCCGCACTGCGGATGGACGCCGCCATTGTCCGCCACGATCTTATCCCATGCCGCCTTTCGTTGGACAAAAATCTTGGGATCGCTCAGTGCTGGGCTGTTTAATTCGTTGATATTCAGGTCCACGACGACTTCATCGCCTTCCTCCAAGAAAGCGATCGGGCCACCAAGCGCAGCTTCGGGTCCGACATGGCCGATCACCAAACCGACCGATCCACCGGAGAACCGCGCGTCCGTCATCAGAGCAATCACGATCCCTTGCTCACGACAGAGTGTGGTGATGCGTGATGTCGGATCGAGCATTTCCGGCATGCCGGGCGCGCCGCTGGGGCCTTCGTAGCGCACGATGACGATGTCATTGTTTTTGAAGCTGCTGGGGTTGGTATCGAGAGCGTTCAACAGATATTGCTCGCCATCGAAGATCCGCGCACGGCCACGGAAAATATTATTTTCGAGGCCGCCTTCGACGCCGGCCAACTTAAGAATGGCCGAAAAGTCAGGCGAGAGATTGCCGCCCAACATCCGTAGACCGCCGGTCGGTTTGAATGGCTTTTCAACCGCATGAATGACATCGCCATCGGGCTTTTTAGCGTTCAGGCGCTTGACCTGATCGGCGAGGGTTTCACCCGTGCACGTCATGACATCGCCATTGAGCAGGCCTGCCTCAAGCAACTCGCGGACGATGACCTGGATACCGCCGACACGATCAATGTCGACCATCGAATATTTGCCGTAGGGGCGTGCATTTGTCAGTACGGGTACGACGTGTTGCGAGAGATGGTTGAACTCTTCGGGTGTCATCACATCGCGCCAGAAATGTTCATATCCGGCGGCGCGGGCAATTTCTGGAATGTGAAGGACGACATTGGTCGATCCGCCAATCGCCATCGAAACGATGACGGCATTGCGAAGCGAATCCCGCACGACGATGTCGCGGGGCTTGAGATTGCGCTTTATCATATTGGCGAGATAAGTGACGAGCTCGTCGGGGAATTCTTTCAAGCGACGTGGATCGTCTGAGGCCGGTGCGACCATATGCAAGGGTTGCATGCCGACCACGCCGATGAAGGTCTGCATCGTATTGTAGGTAAACATGCCGCCGCAGCTGCCAATCCCTGGGCAGGCATGGCAGGCGATATGATGACGATGAGCTGGATCGGGGTGTCCTGCAACTTGATAGGCGCTGACGATATCCAGCATTTCGCCGGTTTCAGGGTCTTTTCCGGGATGGATGGGGCCATCCGACATAATGATGCCGGGTTCGTTGTGTTCAAGCAAAGCGGCGAGTGTTCCGACTGGCGGCTTGTCGCAGGCGACAACGGCGATCGTACCGGCCAATCCAGAAGCCTCGAGATGCTCGCAAAGCGAATCTTGCGTCACCTCACGACCGATCAATGAGTAACGCATTTCGCGCGTGCCGTTGCGAATGCCATCGGACGTAGCAATCGTGTATTCGGGTTGAACTAAGCGATAGGGCAACTGACCTGCGCTTTTGCCGATCCTGGCCTTGAGGCGCTCGTGGATGGCATCCACTTTGCTCATCACGCCAAGATAGCATTGGCTGTCGCCCTTGGTGCCAACGACACCGACCGAAGGTTCGTGGATCAAATCGGGATCGGTCCCCAACTCGCGGGCTATGCCGAGTGTTTGGCTCGAGCGGCCGGGGTGACGGTCGATAATGACAATACGGTCTTTTGACATCGGTGTGTGGTGTCCTGTGGTGTCGTTGCAGCTTTCCGGACCGGAGTTTAGCGGAGCGGTACGCTTAGACAATGTGAGACATGCATTTGACATCCGAAGTTACCATCGCCGCTGTAATAACATAATGAATACGTAAAATAATCCACAAAATGGGTTTTCGCTCTGGTGGACGCCATAGGGGGTCAAGGGAAGGACGGAGCGGGTGAATGTGCAGCCCCATGGCTGGCGTGCCCTTGAGAAGACCATCCGGCCATCAAAGGCGGTTTGCAGCACGGTGCTGTGTCGGAAGCGTCAATGGAGTGGCCAAGCGTGGGCACGTCGCGGTTGGCCCAGCGGCATGCCTGAAAAAATCCAAAATGAAATAAAATAAGCTCGAACGCTAATGATACGGGGCTGGCTCTCAAGCCATGATAGAGTGATCACAATGAGCAGCGAACTATCGGCGATTGGAACCCTCTGCCGCTGCTGTCTTGCGTTTGGCTGTTGGCAGGGTCTATGTCCTTCGTAATAGGTCATTGATCATTAGAGATACCCTAATGCGCGCTTCGCTACTCTTCCTGGCTTTGGCATTGACACTCGGGGCTTGTACGGGCGTGCCGAAGGATGTTGTTCCCGTCGCGCCTTTCGATGCCAGTCGCTACCAAGGCCAGTGGTTTGAGATTATGCGTCTCGACCATAGTTTTGAGCGCGGGCTCACCAATGTTTCAGCCACTTATGCCGTGCAAAACGATGGATCGGTCAGCGTTCTCAATCGGGGGTTAGACAGGAAGAGCTGCCGCTGGAAAGAAGCCAATGGTACGGCTCAGTTTTTAGGCGATCCCAAAACGGGGAGCCTCGCTGTCACCTTCTTCTGGCCGTTTGCCGGTGGGTACCATGTGTTCGCACTCGACAAGGATTATCAGTGGTCGATGGTTTCTGGCCCAACTCGAGATTACCTCTGGATTTTGGCGCGCCGTCCCGATCTTCCGCAGCAACAAAGAATGCGGCTCGTTGCAGAGGCTAAGCGTCTCGGCTTTCCGGTCAGTGAGCTCATCCTCGTTGACCAGAGCAAACCCAACTGCTCTTGAGAGTTATGATTGCAGCTCTTTGCCAATTTGCTCTGCAGCTGCGAAGGGTAACCCCACATAGTTTTCGGCGAGCATCGTTGATGCTGCACGGGAGGAGACGATCAATTCCAGCTGAGAGCGACGGAATCTTCTGTTGATTGGATCTTCATCTTTGAAATCATGCAGGAGATCTGTCATCCATGATGAGAATTGCTCGCCGCGCCAAATACGGTTGAGTGCAGTTTCGCTATAATTGATCAATCGGGTTTCATCGCCATTTTTGTAGAAACCGATCAGCGCGCGGCTCAGCACGACAGCATCGCCAACCGCAAGATTTAAGCCTTTAGCGCCTGTCGGCGGCACGATGTGGGCTGAATCGCCGGCGAGAAAAAGGCGGCCATACTGCATCGTCTCACAAACATAATTTCGCATTGCGACTATATTTTTTTGGATAATTTTTCCCTCTTTGAGCCGCCAACCACTATTGTTACGTACGCGTTTTTGGAGTTCATCCCAGATTTGATTGTCAGACCAGTGCGATACGTCGTCATCTGGATCGCATTGAAAATACATCCGTTGAACCGATGGTGTTCGTGTGCTGATGAGTGCGAATCCGTCATCGCTCTGCGCATAGATGAGTTCATCTGAAGATGGCGCAGCTTCGCAGAGAATGCCAAACCAGCCACATGGATAGGTGCGCGTGTATTCCATACGCCTGTCTGGCGGTATGGCCTGGCGCGACGGCCCGTGGAAGCCATCGCATCCTGCAATGAAGTCTGCTGCAATCTCGCGATCCTCATCGCCGGTCTTTAAGCGCAATATCGGATTGGTCGTGGCAACGCCGTGCAAAGTGACGTCTTTAGCTTCAAAAAGAATTTGGATCCCAGATTCGAGATTGGCGGCAATGAGGTCTTTGATAACCTCATGTTGAGGATAAACGATAATGAATTTTCCATCGGTCAGCTGAGTGAGATCGATACGGTGGCGTTGGCCGCCAAAGGCGAGTTCAAAGCCATGATGGATTGCGCCGTCGCGCATCATCCGCTCGCCAAGACCAAGGTCCTTCAATAATTCGACCGTTGGATGCTCAAGGACGCCTGCCTTGATAGTTTTTTCGAGGGCTTCGCGCGATTGCCGTTCGATTATGATGCAATCAATGCCGTTACGTTTGAGGATAAATGCCAGAAGTAGGCCTGCCGGCCCAGCGCCGATGATGCAAACCTGGGTTGATTGCAAAGTCATCGTGATGGGTGCCTTTCCACATTCATGTGACGCAGACAATTCGTTACTTCTTGGCGGCCTTCACCGGATCCTTGACCATCGGAATGGTATCGAATTCGATATTATAGATTTCGCCGTTCTTCCTCTCTGTCCGACGAATATAGATGTTCTGTACGATATCGCGTGTCTCAGGATCGATCAGAATTGGACCGCGGGGGCTTTCGAATGTCATACCTTTCATGGCGTTTACCAAGGCTTCGCCATCGGTATTGCCGTTGGTTTTTTTCAACGCCTCAGTAATCAAGCGCATTCCGTCATAGCCGCCGACGGCCATAAAATTTGGCCGTGTGCCAGGATAGGCTGCTTTGAAAGCGGCGACAAAAGCCTTATTGGTCGCTGAATCGTGAGCGGCCGAGTAATGTTGTGTTGTGATGGCGCCAAGCGCGACATCGCCAATGCCTTCGAGGAGATCGTCGTCCACGACATCGCCTGGACCAATGAGCTTTATGCCAGATTTGTCGAGACCGCGCTCGACGAATTGCTTCATGAACTGTGCGCCGATACCGGCGGGCACGAAAACAAACAAGGCGTCTGGCTTGGCTTCTGAGGCGCGTTGAAGAAAAGGTGCGAAATCAGGATTTCGTAACGGCACGCGCACGCTTTCGACAGTGCCGCCGCCTGCTTTGAACTTGTTTGCAAAAGATGTTTCTGCATCGATGCCCGGACCGTAATCGGTCACGACCGTGAACACCTTCTTGACGTTGTTCTTCAGCGCCCAATCCGCCATCGGTTCGGACGCTTGGGGCAGTGTGAATGACGAACGGACGATGAAGGGTGAGGCTTCTGTGATGGTTGCCGTGGCTGCGGCCATCACGATCGCAGGCACTTTTGCTTGGGTAGCAATTTGTGCGGCTGCCAAAGCAAGTGGTGTCAAACCGAACCCGGCGAGGACGGCGACCTTGTCATTGATGACCAGTTCCTGTGCAAGGCGCCGCGTTGTTTCGGCATTACCACTGTCGTCCTTTAAAATGAGTTCAATTTTCTTACCGCCGGCGGTGGTACCATTTTGTGCAAGGAAGAGTCGCGCGCCCATATCGACTTGTTTGCCAATCGACGCAAACGGGCCGGTCATTGGCAGGATCAAACCGACTTTTACGGCGTCCTGCGCCATGGCGTGGCCGGTCAAGGCCATTAGGGCGATTCCTGCGATTCCAGAAATTAAATGCCGACGGTTCGTCATGGTGTCCTCCCGCGCAAGATGCTTGCTGAAACATTCTCAGAACGCTTGTGCACGCTTGCGGCCCTTTCGGTCTCTTTTGTTTTCTGAAGTTACTTAACGTCAACTATGCCGCCATAGAATGCAAGCGCGTCACATTACGCATTGAACATGGGGGTGGATAGCCTTCGGCCTTCTGCCAGACGTAAGGTGGGTCGAATCGACGTCGCCTATGAGGCGTTAGTCGTCGAAAGCCAAGGCGATGCTGCTTGGGCGCTTTTATTCCTCAGATTGGGGCTTCGATGCCCGTTTTGCCATCGATGCGGCTGGAGGATATAGGGGGCTATGTGCGTTCTTGGCGACGTGTGGTCCGACGTGTGGCCATCCCGGCTCGAACACAGGGTCAGAGTTGAGGGTAGGGGTATTATTGATGGTCATTGATCAGGTGCAAGTATCATCCGGTTTGAGCCGTCGTTCTTTTCTTTTGGCGTCGGCGGCAAGTCTGGGCGCTATGGGCCTTGCGGGCTGCAATACGACTGATGGCATCAGTCAAGCCGAGGCGGAAAAGATGTATGGGGCCTTGCCGCATGAGAAATTCCCGGTCCCGGCCGTCGATGTCAGCAAGGTCGATCCGAAATATTATCGTCAAACGGTCCGCTATGAGGCAGATGAAGCGCCTGGAACCATCGTCGTGGATCCGAGCAATTATTTTGTCTATCGCATTGAGGGCGATGGCGTAGCGACGCGCTACGGCGCGAATGTCGGGCGGCAAGGTTTCTTGTGGAACGGCGATGCCTATGTGGGCCGTAAAGCGGAATGGCCTGTATGGACCCCGCCTAAGGAAATGATGTTGCGCCAGCCTGAGACCAAGAAATATGCCGGCGGCATGCCGGGCGGTCTTGAAAATCCGCTCGGTGCACGAACGCTCTATCTCTACCAAAATGGCGCCTACACACTTTACACGATTTACGCGACGATCGACGCTGAATCGATTGGCACCAATCTGACGAGTGGCTGTACGGGTTTGCTCACACAAGACATGATGGACCTTTACGAACGTACGCCGGTGAAAACGAAAGTGATCGTCCTTCCGGCTTGACCGGTGTTTCGGGGCCGCAAGGCTTGCGCCCATCTGGGTGCCGCCTGCGTCTACGTCCGTTTTGGGGCAGCCCGTCTTGTGACGGCTTGACAAACCATGACGGCCCCTTCCTCATCGGGGGGCAATTTGGCAGGGGAGCAGCTCATTGTCGGACGTTGTGAGCTTTATTCCCTTTCTGGTGGCGGTCGTTGCGATTGCGGCCAGCGGTGCCGTGTTTCGTCCCGGTGAATGGTACTTGTCGCTTGATAAGCCGTGGTGGACGCCGCCCAGCTGGCTGTTCGCACCTGCATGGTCGGTACTCTATCTGATGATTGCCATTGCCGGTTGGCTGGTTTGGAAAAAGGCCGGGTTCGGCCTGGCATTCGGCTTTTGGATTTTGAATCTCGCCGCCAATGCAGCTTGGTCTTGGTTGATGTTTGGCCGCCGGCAGATGGCGCTTGCGCTCGTCGATGCGGTCGCGATGCTGATCACAATTCTTGCCTTCATCCGTTTCGCTTGGCCGATCAATCAAGCAGCCGCATGGCTGTTTGTACCCTATATGGTGTGGGTATCATTTGCATCGGCGCTCAATCTATCCCTCCTCTTGCGCAATCGTGCTGCGCGCTTCTAGCTTTCGCAGTGGAGCGTAAATGACCATCGCCTGGGCACCTTCGGAAAACGATTATGCTGACGACGCCGGATCTCGAGACCGCTTCCGCGCTTCTTTTCAAGACATGGAACGAGAAGACGCGCTTGGCGGCATTGCCTGAAGCCTTGAAGCCTTCCTCGCGAGAGGAAGCCTATAAAGTTCAGGCTTTGCTTGAGAATCGAACGCAGTTTCCGCTGTTCGGCTGGAAGATTGCAGCGACTAGCCTTGCTGGACAAGCGCATATCGGCGTTAACGGGCCGCTTGCCGGACGTATTCTTCAAGAACGTGTTTTCCTGCCTGGAGCCGCCATTTCGCTGGATGGAAATCTGATGCGGGTGGCAGAAGTGGAATTCGCGTTTCGCATGGGTTGCGATATTGCCCCGCGCGATAAATCATACGCTGTGGAAGAGGTTTTGGCGTGTGTTGAATCGCTGCATCCAGCGATTGAGGTCCCTGACTCGCGTTGCAGCGATTTCGTGCATGTCGGCGAATGCCAGCTGATTGCTGACAATGCCTGTGCACATCAATTCATGTTGGGTGCAGCAGCGCAGACCGATTGGTGCAACATAGACCTCGCACAGTATCAGGTCCGTATCGTTGTGCGTCAGGACGGCCATGACGATGTGCGTACCGGCATTGGTTCGAATGTGCTCGGTGATCCGCGTATCGCCTTGACGTGGATAGCGAATGAATTGTCTGCGCTTGGAATCACGCTGAAGGCGGGGCAAGCGATCACCACCGGCACATGTCTGACGCCCATCGTCGTTGCGCCGGGTGATGAAGTCTATGCCGATTTTGGTGCGCTGGGTAAGATTTCGGTACGTTTCACCTCATAAGCACCTGTTTACTTGGGAGGTTGCATTGACAGTCACCATTCACGCTGTGCCGCCGTGCAATCTGACACGGGACGAGGTGGAGGCTTGGCGATCCGTTCCTGTCGCTGTCGCGGTCGACTTGGCGCGCGACATCGGTCAAATCGATCCGGCGATCCGTCCGTTGAGGCCACCTGGTCAGCAACAGACGCTTTTTGGACGAGCCGTGACTGTCTTGTGTGAACCCCCTGATTTTGGATCGGTCATTCATGCGCTCGATGTGACGCAGCCGGGTGATGTGCTCGTCATTGCAGCAGCAGGCAATAGCGAATTCGCCATGATCGGTGAGATCCTTGGAGGATATTTGCAGCAGCGCGGATGCGTCGGTCTTGTTTGCGATGGTGCTGTGCGCGATGTCGCAGCACTCGCCGGGTTGCATCATTTTTCGGTCTTCTCTCGGTTTATCACGCCACGTGGACCTGTCTCAGCCATGCATGGCGCTGTGAATTGTCCGGTGGTAGTCGGCGGCCAAATCGTGCAGCCCGGTGATCTGATAATCGGTGATGATGATGGGCTGGTCGCATTGAAACCCGATGCCATTCGTCGTCATATTGCGGGCGCGCGCGATAAGCTTGTTCGTGAAGATGAATGGATTAAGAATCTTGCTGCTGGACGCTCGCCACTTGAGACGTTTGGCTTGAGCCCGGCTTTACGCGTTTAAACTTTCATTCATGGCGGAACGAGCGCATGACTAACACTGACCAAGATCTGCTTATAACCTCTGAAGATGGCATTGTGGTTGCCACAATTAACCGTCCGCAGGCGCGCAATGCTTTCACCTTTGCCATGTATGAACGTCTTGCAGCGCTTTGTGAAACGCTCAATTCCAATCCCGATGCACGGGTCTTGATCATCACGGGTGCAGGTGGAAAAGCGTTTTCGTCCGGAACCGATATCTCGCAATTCAAGGTATTCGAGACGCCGGAGGATGGATGGGCCTATGAGGACCGCATTGAGAATGCATTGACATCCATCGAGACTTGCCGCGTGCCGACGATTGCTGCCATTGCGGGGGCGTGCACGGGCGGTGGCGCAGCCGTCGCAGCCTGTTGCGATTTACGTATTACGACTTCAACGCTTCTGTTTGGTTTTCCGATTGCACGGACCCTTGGCAATTGCCTTTCAACCAAAAACTATGCGCGTCTTATCGCTCTGATTGGACCGGCACGGGTCAAGGATCTTATTTTTCGGGCTCGCTTGGTCGAAGCTGCCGAAGCGCAATCAATAGGCCTTGTGAGTGAGGTCGTTTCCAGTTTCGAGGAGTTGATGCCGCGCGCTTTAGCTTTGGCCGAGCAGATCCGAGGGCATGCCCCGCTCACGATGCAGACTTGCAAAGAGGCGCTCTTGCGGTTGCGGGCGGATGGTGCAGATGCCGATGATCGGGATCTGATCGCAACCTGCTACATGAGTGGCGACTTTCGGGAGGGAATGCAGGCCTTTTTCGATAAGCGTAAGCCACAGTGGAAAGGCCGCTAGTGCTTCACACAGCGAAAGCGCCGATGTCGGTGTTGAATGCCTGATCCGATAGCATCATATCGCGGCGCGAGTGCCCAAAATGGGTTTTTCTGAATCGACTTTTGGTCCGTTTGAGATCAATTTCTGCTGCGTGTGAGGGGCTGCTATTCGCGTTTTGTGGTACAGGAAATAGATAAAAGCTGTATCAAGGTTGCGTGAGAGAATCATTTTCCTCTTTGGTGTGGTGGAGTTTGTTGTATGAGTTCGTCAGAGCGCGTTGCCGTTTTTATCGATGGAGCCAATCTCTATGCCGCGACGCGGACGCTAGAATTCGACATCGATTATCGGAAATTGCTGGCTGAAATCAAAAGCTGGGGCCGCCTGATCCGCGTGTTCTATTACACGGCGATCGTTGAGGATGAAGAATATTCCTCCATTCGTCCGTTGCTCGATTGGCTCGACTATAATGGCTTTTCTGTCGTGACGAAGAACGCGAAGAGCTATGTTGACGATACGGGACGTCGTAAGATCAAAGGCAATATGGATATTGAGCTTGCGATCGACGCGATGGAATTGGCCCCCTTTGTCGATCATGCTGTTATTTTTTCGGGAGATGGGGACTTTACGCGTGTCGTGGAAGCGATGCAGCGGAAGGGCGTTCGTGTTTCCGTAGTCTCCACGCTGGCGACCAAACCCCCAATGATTGCGGATGAGCTGCGCCGTCAATGCGACGAGTTTGTCGATCTGACCCAACTCATTCCAAAGATCGGGCGCGATCCAGAAGTGCGTGCTGAGCGGATCCGCAAGCGCAGCGAAACCAAGACGGACCTCGAATGAGCGACGGCAAATAAAAAAGGCGGCCTGCGGGCCGCCTTTCGCTTTGAGCCCAGCATCAGGCGCGCTTGATGCCCCAAGGGTAGGGCGCTGAACCGGGAAGCATGCCGGTTAATGAGCGGCGATAGCTTGTCTTCAATGTGAATTGACCGAGCGGTACCGTGGCGACGCCTTCCAAAGCGATCCGGCCCAATTCAGCCGCAGCTTTTTTCTGCGTCGGTTCATCGGTGGCAAACAACCATTCATTGGCCAGTTCTTCGGCGCGTTCGCTCGTCCACCAGCCATTCCAACCTTTCGCTCCTTGGCCACGGACAAGGAGTGACGTAGCAGGATTGGCCCAGCCAGCCGCGGGCCCTGTTGTGTGGAAGATGCTCCAACCACCTTTGTCCACCGGTTCGCGGCTGCCGCGACGTTGAATGACTGTGCCCCAATCGGATTCGGCCAAATCGACATTCATGCCCATCTTACGCAGAAGATCGGCGCTTACCTGACCAAGCGGCCCGATATCAGGGAAATCGGTCGGGTTGATGATGACGACCCTCTCATTGGCATAGCCAGAGGCCTGTAGCGCCGCTTTCGCTTGCGCAAGATTTTGTGGCATCAGATCGGTCTTCTCGCCGTCATAATAGGCGGTGCCGTAGGGCCACAAATTGCGGCATGTCCGCCAGAGCGTTTTGTCATCGCCCTGCGTAGCCCGCATGTAATCTTCCTGCATGACAACGAGGCGAACGGCCTGACGTATCTTCTCATTGTTGAAAGGCGCTTTCAGACAGTTCATGCGCATGATGGCGAGGCGCCCCGATACATCGGTCACCTCGTTCACGATATCCTTGCTTTGTGCCAGCAAGGGGCGGAGGTCTGATGGCGGGCGTTCATACCAATCCATTTCGCCGCGAATGAGTGCGTTCGAGGCCGTCGCCGGGTCAGGCATGATATGCCATTCGATGCGCGGAAAAAACGCCACTTTACCACCGGCACCACGGCTCGGTGCCTCGGCGCGAGGCACATAGGCGTCGAACTTTTCGTAAACAACACGGCTACCTGAATTATATTCGCTCGCGATGAAACGGTAGGGACCAGAGCCCACCACTTCCGTCACTTGCTTCATCGGATCGGTAAGCGCGAGACGCTCGGGCATGATGAAGGCGGGCGTATCAGTTTTGCCCAATGCTTCGAGCAGCAAGCCAAAGGGCCGATTGAAGCGGATTTCGAAATTACGATCGTCGATGACGTCCCATGAATCTGCAATTTTGGCGACCAATTGTCCGAACGGATCTCGTTGGGCCCAGCGCTTGACGCTGGTGATGCAATCGATCGAACGGACGGGCGTGCCATCATGGAATTTGAGGCCTTCACGCAGGCGAAAGCGCCAGCGCTTGCCCCCATCGAGGATTTCATGGCTTTCCGCCATTTGTGGCTTTTGGCGGAAGTCCATATCGGCGGCGTACAGCGTGTCATAAACGTAATAGCCGTGATTGTTCGTCACGGTCGCTGTCGTCCATATCGGATCGAGCGCAGTGAGATTCGCTTGCGGAATGAAGCGCATCGTTTTGGCGCGCCAATCCTGAGCCAAAGCTGGTGCAGCGAGCAGCGAGGCTGCCGTTCCCTGCAAAAAGTGACGTCGATGGATCGTCATTCGCTGGTCCTCGCTTTTCGTTTTCAATCAAAACCCATGAAGCCTGGCTGCTTCGCAATGGGTGCGGCGGTTGCAAGGCGGTGCAGATCAGGAATAGGTCGTGCCGTCAGGGGATTGCTGGCCAGCGCTTCCTCAAGCACAGCGGCAACGGCCAAGACTTTCGCATCGCCGCCGCGCGGGCCCACAATCTGTAGGCCGAATGGCATACCAAAGTCGTCAAGGCCGACGGGAATGGAAATCGCTGGATGGCCGACAATGGTGACGGCATAAGCGAGCGCCAGCCAATGGAAATAGGTACGTGTTTTCTCGCCATCGATTACGGCGGGGAACAATTCCGTCCATGGGCGCGGGCTCAGCGTCACGGCGGGGGAGACAATCACGTCATAGTGCCGGAAGAAGCTCTGCCAATTATTGTAAAGGATGGTCTGCTGCTTGAGAGCGCGCGTGATGTCGAGCGCAGTGTAACGCAAACCTTCTTCGACATTCGCGCGAACATTGGGGCCGACCTTTTCCGGCGTATCGCGAACGCGATCATGGAAAGAGGCGAGGAAGGAGACCGCGCGCAAGATCTCGAAGGCTTCGTCCGTGCCTTGGCAATCGGGCGAAGTTTCGTCCGCTGTGGCAAACAAGGGCGCGATCGTTTTACACACGCGTGAAAACACAGCGCGAATGTGTTTCTCGGTTGGCGCAAACCCGAAATCCGGCGTCATCGCCACTTTGAGCGAGGCCAGATCGCACGGTGCGGGCCGTGCGAAATCTGCCGCGTTCCGCACGGTCTTGCCATGGATGGTAGTAGCCAGCGGATCGCAGGCATCGTCTGACACCATCGTCGACAGTAACAGGCAGAGGTCCGGCACGTTGCGCGCCATCGGTCCCAGCACACTCAACGGGTTCCAGCCTAGGGGGCGCTTGTCGGACGGGACGAGGCCGGGCGTCGGGCGGAAGCCGACAATGCCATTGAAGGCGGCCGGGTTGCGTAGCGAGCCGCCCGTGTCCGACCCGGTGGCAAGTGGCACCATGCCGGTAGCGAGCGCTACACCTGAGCCGCCTGAAGATCCGGCCGCCGATTTCGACGGGTCGAAAGGATTGCCGGTCGCGCCATAGACGGCGTTCCGCGTGTTGGCACCTGCGCCCCATTCCGGCGTATTGGTTTTGCCAAGGATGATCGCCCCGGCGCGCCGCACTGAGGCGACGATGGCCTGATCTTGGTCAGGCACATGGTCAGCAAAGAGCTGGCTGCCATAGGTGGTGCGCATCCCTGCGACGTTTTCGAGGTCTTTGACGCCGACGGGAAGTCCGTGCAGCGGACCCAGTGCATCGCCGCGCTGGGTGGCCGCGTCGGCCGCAGCTGCGGCTTGGTGGGCGCCCTCGAAATCCCGCGCCACCATGGCGTTCACGGCGGGGTCAACGGTCTCGATCCGCTTGATGCAGCTTTCAACCAATTCGCGGGCGGAGAGACGCTTAGTGCCGATAAGGAAGCGGGCTTCCCGAGCCGAAAGGTCACAAGGTTCAGTCACAGGGCCCCCACAGAACATAAGGCATCCAATCTGGTCAGCCTAGGGAGGGGCGGTGTGGTGAGCAAGTGCGTCATTCGTGGCGTTTCATGGGATGAATGATCTGGTGGAATGGGATGGGAGGGTCACGCGGCTTGGCGCTTGCGTCTGCAGCCACGCCTGACACACTCCGTCTCCAGAATCCTTTCCAGTCAGAGACGCACCCAATGGCCGACGCACCTCATGGCCTCGACAATGGCCTCACCAATTATGGCGACAAGGATTTCGCCCGTTTTCTTCGGCGCTCCTTTGCGCGCTCAATGGGGATTTCGCGTGAGCTTTTGAATAAACCGGTGGTCGGCATCGCAATGACGCCATCGGGGTTCAACAATTGTCACCGGTCGATGCCTGAACTCGTTGAAGCTGTGTCGCGCGGTGTCCTTGCAGCGGGCGCTTTACCGCTAGCATTTCCTACCGTGTCGCTCGGCGAAGTTTTCCTTAATCCGACGAGCATGATGTACCGCAACCTGATGGCGATGGACACTGAGGAGATGATCGGGGCGCAACCGATGGATGCTGTTGTTCTAATCGGTGGATGCGACAAAACGGTGCCGGCCCAATTGATGGGTGCCGCTTCTGCCGGTCTTCCGGCTATTCAACTTGTGACGGGACCGATGTCGACAGGCCGTCACAAGGGACAGAGGCTTGGCGCATGTACGGATTGCCGAGGCTTCTGGGCGAAGTATCGCGCTGGTACTGTGGAGGAGGCAGAGATCAAAACGGTCGAAGGCCGTCTCGCTGTTACTGCCGGAACGTGCGCGGTGATGGGCACTGCCTCAACCATGGCCTGTATCACCGAAGCGCTGGGCATGGCGCTGCCGGGGACAGCGGCCATTCCGGCTGTTCATTCCGACCGACTCGTTGCGGCTGAGGAAACGGGCAGGGCGGCGGTCCATTTGATCAATAGCCGTATCAAGCCAAGTTCCATCATCACTGAAAAATCGGTCGAGAATGCGCTGCGCGTATTGTTGGCGGTCAGCGGCTCGACCAATGCACTCGTTCACCTGACGGCGATTGCAGGTCGGCTCGGAATCAAAATTCCTTTGGAACGCTTCAATCAATTGTCGGACGAGACGCCTGTTTTGGTCGATCTCAAACCCGTGGGCGATGGCTATATGGAAGATTTCCATGCCGCTGGTGGCATGGGTGCCTTGTTACGTGAACTGAAGCCGCTGTTGCACCTCGACACAATCGATGTCGAAGGCCGTACGCTCGGCGAGCGTTTGGCAGAGCCAATTGAATGGGTCGATCGTGCCTTTATTCGCACCTTTGACAATCCAATCTCGTCTGTTGGCGGATTGATTGCGCTGAAAGGCAATCTCGCGCCGGATGGTGCCGTCTTCAAACGCGCAGCGGCAACACAATCTCTGTTCGAAGCTGAAGGTCGTGCGGTGGTTTTCAACGGTCTCGCAGATCTCGCCGCACGGATTGACGACCCCGATCTCGATGTCGCGCCGAACGATGTTCTCGTGTTACAGAATGCCGGCCCCCACGCGGCAGGGATGCCGGAAGCGGGCTATCTGCCAATCCCGAAAAAGCTTGCTCAGGCTGGGGTTAAAGACATGGTACGCATTTCGGATGCACGCATGTCTGGTACAGCGTTCGGGACGATCGTATTGCACATTGCCCCCGAAGCGGCGATTGGTGGGCCTCTCGCTGCCGTTCGCAATGGCGATCGCATTCGTCTTTCAGTCGCGCATAAGCGCATCGATCTTTTGGTCGAGGATGTAGAAATCCAAAAACGTTTAGCAGATCATCGACCGCCACCGGCACCTGCGCGTGGCTATAAGGCCCTTTATCGGCACAGTGTTTTACAAGCGCCTGAAGGATGCGATTTCGACTTTCTTGCTAAGACGGGTGTCTTTGGCGATGGCTCAATTCCCAAATAAGCACGATAAGTGTCAATGCGGAGGAAGTTATCATGTCGCGTGATCAAATCATTGCCGATGTCCATCGTCTGTTCGACGAGGGAAGGTTCAAAAATCATCTTGGCCGTCTCGTTGCAATGCCAACAGAGAGTCAGAATCCGGATCGCGCGCCTATTCTCGATGAATACATTGCGCGCCAAATGCGACCGCTCTTCGAAGAGATGGGATTTCAATGCACCGTCCTCCATCATCCCATCGCGAAAGGACCATTCCTATTCGCTGAACGACATGAGGCTGATGGGTTGCCGACCATTTTCGGTTACGGTCATGGCGACGTGATCCGCGGTCTTGATCGTGAATGGAAGGAAGGTTTGTCGCCTTGGGCGCTCACCGATCGCAATGGCACTTGGTATGGTCGCGGTGTCGTCGACAATAAGGGCCAGCATCTCGTTAACATCTACGCCTTGCAGGCGGTTCTGAAGGCGGGTGGCAAACTCGGCTTCAATGCAAAATATCTGATCGAGATGGGCGAAGAGATGGGATCGCCCGGTCTTAAGGAATTATTTCAAGAGCGGGCCGATCTCTTCCGCTCGGACATACTGATCGCGTCGGATGGGCCGCGGCTTAACGCCGAAAGGCCTACTTTGTTTCTTGGCGCGCGCGGCGGCATCACCTTCGATCTCTCGATTCATGCCCGCGAAGGCGGCCATCATTCCGGTAATTGGGGCGGCATCCTGTCCGATCCGGCGATCCAGCTTGCCCATGCAATTGCGTCGATCGTATCACCGACCGGCCAAATTCGCATTCATGAATGGGTTCCGAAAAACCTGCCGGATAATGTACGCCGCGTGCTCGAAGGTTGCGAAATCGATGGTGGGCCTGATGGCCCTTCTATCGACCCCACATGGGGTGAGCCGGGCCTTACTCCTGCAGAGCAGGTCTTCGGTTGGTGTTCGTTCGATGTGCTGGCGATGAAGTCCGGCAATCCTGATACACCGGTCAACGCCGTGCCACCGAGTGCATGGGCGCGCTGTCAATTGCGTTTTGTTGTCGGCATTGATGTGAACGACATTCTGCCGGCTCTTCGGCGACATCTCGACCGGCATGGATTTTCGATGGTGAAGATCGAGAAAGCGCGCGATGAGGTCTTCCATGCAACGCGGCTCGATCCAGATGATGATTGGGTGCGTTTTGTCTATCGTTCGCTAGAGACGACAAGCGGCAAGAAACCCGCGATCCTGCCCAATCTTGGCGGCTCATTGCCGAATGATATCTTTGCCGACATTCTGCACATGAAGACAATCTGGGTGCCGCATTCCTATCCCGGTTGCTCGCAACATGCGCCGAACGAGCATGCGCCTTCGTCGCTTTTCCGCGAGGCGCTTGGCATCATGGCCGGTCTTTATTGGGATATCGGTTCAGGCAAGGCACCGCCGGTCTGAGGAAACAGACAAGCAGCCTCATGTGCTGCGCCGACGGCCATAAGCGGTGGCCGCGTTGCTTTGCAGATGTCTTCCATGCGCGGACAGCGCGGATGGAAGTGACAACCCGACGGTGGATTGAGCGGCGAGGGGACTTCCCCCTTCAGCGATGTAAAACGCTTTTTCCGAACATCGATGCGTGGCACCTCGTCAAGGAGCGCACGCGTATAGGGATGGGCGGGTGCTTCAAACAAGGCGTCTGTGTCAGCCGTCTCGACGATACGGCCGAGATACATGACTGCTACCCGATCCGCGATGTGCCGTATCACACTTAGGTCGTGCGAGACGAACAAATAGGTGAGATTCATTTCGGCACGCAGATCCATGAACAGGTTCAGCACCTGTGCCTGAATGGAAACATCGAGCGCAGCGACAGCCTCATCGCATACGAGCACTTTCGGTTTCACTGCCAAGGCGCGTGCAATGCCGATGCGTGCGCGCTGGCCGCCCGAGAATTGGTGCGGGAAGTGGCCCATCACGCTCGGATCCAATCCAACCTTGCGCATTATGCTCGCTACGTAGTCACGCTTGCCGACGGAATCAACGAGCCCATGAACGAGGGGCGCTTCGCCGATGATGTCTTCAATCCGCATGCGGGGATTGAGGGAGGCCATCGGATCCTGAAAGATCATCTGAACCGCGAGAGCGTCTGCGACCTGTGCGATGGCTGCGCCCTCTTCGCGCGCACGACCTTCATAGAGGATGCGTCCCGCACTGGGCTGCATGATGCCTGCAACCATGCGGCCCAACGTTGACTTGCCGCAGCCGGATTCCCCGACAAGGCCTAGCACTTCCCCCTGGCGGATCGTCAACGACACATCGTCGACTGCGCGCACCACTTGTTCGCGATTGTGTGCGCCGAGCAGGTTGGCGATCTTGCCAGCCAGGTCGACGCGCTTCACGAAACGTTTGGAAACGTTCTCGATTTGGATCAATCCGCTCATCGCACATCCTCACGGCGCGGGACCGGATGGAAACAGCGCCAAGCGCGACTGCCGTCATGCATCAATGCGGGCGGGACAATCCGGCAATCGTCGTGCGCGAAAGCGCAGCGCGGCGCAAAGGCGCAACCCGGTGGCAGATTGGCGAGCGAGGGGGTCATGCCTGGTATCTGCGCCAGCTTTTCGCCACGCCGGTTGTTGCTCGGTGCGGAGCCCAGCAATCCATAAGTGTATGGATGGCGGGGGTGGTCGAGTACCGGATCGACATCGCCCTCCTCGACGATGCGGCCGGCATACATAACGGCGATGCGATCAGCGAGGCCTGCAACGACTGCCAGATCATGAGTAATCCAGATCATGGCAGTGCCTGTTTCGGCGCACAGCTGCTGCACCTCGGCGATGATCTGCGATTGGATGGTCACGTCGAGTGCGGTGGTCGGCTCGTCGGCCACAAGAAGCGTGGGGCTCATCAGAAGCGCAATCGCAATCGCCACGCGCTGGCGCATGCCGCCGGATAATTGGTGCGGATAGGTGAGGAGCCTTTCGGCGGGCGATGGAATACCAACGCGTCTGAGCGCTTCCTCGGCACGGCTACGTGCCGCTTTCTCGCTGACATGATCGTGCGCGCGGATCGTCTCGATCATTTGTGTATCGATGCGCAGGACCGGATTGAGCGTCGTCATCGGATCTTGAAAGATCATCGCCATGCGCTCGCCGCGCAGGCGGCGCAATTCGTGTTCCGGCAGACCGATCAACTCGGTTCCCTCGAGCTTGATCGAACCCGATGCGATGCGTCCCGGTGAATCGATCAGCCCGAGAATGGAGAGACCGGTCACAGATTTGCCGGAACCGGATTCGCCGACGAGGCCGAGAACTTCGCCGCGATAGACGTTGAGCGATACGCCATCGACCGCTTTGACGGTGCCCTGCCGCGTACCGAATTCGACCTTAAGATCGTGGATGGAAAGGATTGGCGCGCTCATTTCGCGAGCCTTGGATTGAGCACGTCGCGCAGCCTGTCGCCGACGAGATTGATCACGACGATGGCTAGCACGAGTGCCAAGCCCGGCCATGTCGAAATCCAGTATTTGCCAGACATAAGATAATCATAGCCATTCTTGATCAGCATGCCGAGCGAGGGCTCTGTGACAGGAACGCCGACACCGAGGAACGAGAGGGTCGCTTCCAACGCGATGGCATGGGCCACCTGCACTGTCGCCACCACGATCAGCGGTGGCAGACAATTGGGCAGCAAATGGCTGAACAGAATGCGCGAGCGGGGCAGAGCGAGACAGCGCGCAGCTTCCATATAATCACGATTGCGTTCGACCAGTGCATTGCCTCGCACGGTGCGGGCATAATACGCCCATTGGACGATTATGAGCGCAATGATGACTTTGTCGACGCCGCGCCCGAACGCGGCCAGCAAAACGAGCGCGATCAAGATCGCTGGGAACGACAATTGCAAATCGACGAGCCGCATCACGAAGCTCTCGACCTTGCCGCCTTTATAAGCTGCGAAGACACCGATAGATGCGCCTATGATGCAGGCGAAGAATGTCGAGACCACACCGACGAACAGCGAGATGCGCAGGCCATAGAGAATGGCTGAAAGCATGTCGCGGCCTTGCTCGTCCGTGCCAAGCCAAAACATCTTGCCATCCATGGATTTCGATCCGGGCGGTAGACGGCCATCCATAATGTCGAGTTGAGCGAGATCGTAAGGGTTCTGTGGTGCGATCCAGGATGCGAAGATTGCAATCAGTAGCAGAAGAACCAGAAGACCGAACGAAATATAGGCGGATGGTTTCGCAAAGAATTGGCTGACGCGTTGGCGCCATAGGCTTTCACCGCGGTCGAGCGTGAACGGTGCATCGGTCATCCTTCGGACTCCTGCAGACGCACGCGCGGGTCTAGCGCCGCATAAAGGAGATCGACGATCAAATTGATGACCACGAATATGACGACCACCATCATCAGATAGGCCACGATGACTGGGCGGTCGAGGCGTCCGATGGAATCGATCAAGAGTTTGCCCATGCCGGGATAGGCGAACACGGTCTCGGTGACGACTGCAAAAGCAATCATCGAACCGAGCTCGAGGCCGAGAATGGTCACGATCGGAATCATGATGTTCTTCAGCACATGGACAAGCACGATGCGGGTTGGCGAGAGGCCCTTAGCGCGGGCGAAGCGGACATAATCCTGCAACACGGCTTCACGTGTGCCGGAGCGCGACAGCCGTACGACAAGAGCCGCTTTGTAAAGTGCCAGCGTGAAGGCGGGCAGCAACAGATAGCGCAGGCCTTCCCATGACAGGAAGGAAACGGGAATGCCGAAAAGATCTGTGGTTGGACCGCGACCGCCCGAAGGGAGCCATTTCAGTTGAACGGCAAAGAGCAGGATCAACATCAAGCCGATCCAGAAATTAGGCAAGGAAAAGCCCAAAATTGAACCCGACATGATCGCCCGGCTCGACCATGCATCGGGCTTCAGACCGGCCCAAACGCCGAGGGGGATGCCGATGAAGATCGACATAACGAGTGCAACAAAAGCGAGTTCGAGCGTAGCGGGCATACGCTGGATGATGAGCTTCAGCGCGGGCTCATTGAACACAAAAGAGCGTCCAAGATCGCCGTGAAGCGCGTTCCAAACGAAGAGCCCGAATTGCTCCCAAAGCGGTTTGTCGAGGCCGAGGCGTGCGGAAATCTCCGCCATCTCCTTCGCATCTGCGTTGGGGTTGGCGAGAATGTCGACAGGATTTCCGACGGCATAGATCGAGACGAACACGATCGTCGCCATCGCCGCGATAACGAGTAGCGCCTGTCCGACACGCCGTATGAGATAGGCGAGCATGATGATTTTCAAAAATAGGTGCGGCGTCTCAAGAGAGACGCCGCACTGTTACGTTACTTGGCGGGCTGGACCTGGAAAGCCAGCGTGTATTGGTCGACACGCGGCTGGTAGGTCAGCGTCTTCTTGAAGGCCCAAGGAGTCACTTCGAAATGTAGCGGGATGATGCCGTAATCCTGCATTGCCTCTTTCGAGGCCTCCTGCAGCAGCTTCTCGCGAGCCTTGTCGTCAATCGTGCTGAGCGCTTTAGCTGTCAGCTCATCGACCTTCGCATTTGAATAACGGCCGCGATTGGTGTTGCCAAAGCCGGGCGCATAATTCTGCGTGGTCACGAGGGCTGCCAGTGAGTTCGACATTTCGCCCGTGTCCGCACCCCAGCCTGCGAGATAGGCTGAGAAATCATATTTGTTGCGGCGGGAGAAGAAGGTCGATGCCGTCATCGAGTCGACCGTCGTCTTGATGCCAATGCGGGTCAGCATCTGCGCCACGGCCTGCGCTACCTTCTCGTCGTTGATGTAACGATCGTTCGGCGAGCCGAGGACGAGTTCAAAGCCATTCGGATAGCCTGCCTCGGCGAGAAGTTTTTTGGCAGCTTCCGGATCGTAGCGATCGGGTTTGCGATCCGGCGATGTACCGAAGAGCGGGACAGGCAGAAGCTCCCCAGCCGGTATGGCCACGCCGCCCATGATACGTTCGACAATGGCATCCCGATTGATGGCTTTCGACATGGCTTCACGAACGCGCTTGTCGAGGAAGGGATTCTTGTCGGTCCCCTTTACGCCGGGCGTCTTCCAATCGGCGCCTTTGAACTGGTCGAGATGGATGTAGATGATACGGTTCGACAGGCCCTGCACGACGTTGAAGCCGGCCTTCTTGATCTGGTCGAAATCCTGGATCGGCGGATTTTCGATCATGTCGACATCGCCTGCCAGAAGTGCGGCGACGCGCGGGCCAGCCGAGGTGATCGGGCGGAATGTGACTGTCTTCCACGCAGGCTTGTTGCCCCAGTACGTGTCGTTGCGCTCGAGCACAAGCTGCGTGCCGCGGGTGTATTCCTTCAATTTATAGGGGCCAGTGCCGATCGCTTTCGTCGGGTCGTTGAAATCCGCCGATTTCGGCGGTGTGCCAACGCCGGTGCAGCCCGTTTTGCCGAATTTGAGATCGGGGCCGGCACCGAATGCATCAGCGGAGATGATGCCGAAAACCGACATCTCAATCGGCAGCAGCGGGTATGGGCCCTTGGTCTTGATGATTAGGGTCTGCGGATCGGGCGTTTGGATGTCTTCGATGCCCTTTGTCGCAATTGTGAAATTCGAGGGCGAATTCTCGACGAGCGGGATACGGCAAACGGAATAGATCACGTCGCGGACGGTAAAGTCCTTGCCATTGGAGAATTTTACGCCAGGGTGAAGTTTGAATTCCCAAGTTGTCTCGTCGACATTGCGCCATGAGGTGGCGAGGCCGGGCTGAGGCTTTTGGTTTTCGTCTGCCGAGACAAGCGATTCAAAGATGTGGCGGCGCAGCGCGTTGTTCTGGCCGACATTGTGAAAATGCGGATCGACTGATGTCGCTTCCGAGGCGACGCCGACCTTGAGATCTTGGGCGGTGGCAACACCCATCGTGCCGGCCATAAGTGCTGCGGCCAAAGCGGAGCGTTTGAACATTGTGAAGTCCTCTCCCGTGTCCGTTTGCGGACGAAGTTATAGGTCCCTAGCATAGGCTCGCCTCCCGGGGAGGCAATGCCAACCGACGGTAGGGAAGTCCATGTCCACTGAATTGAACTCGCCGGAGACCGTTCTGGCTGATGCCAAAGCCATCCTGAGCGCTTTGGTCCGTTTCGACACGACGAGCCGGAATTCGAATCTCGCGCTGGTGGAATGGGTAGAGGCCTATCTATTGCGGTTTGGGGTCGCCTCACAGCGGATTTATGACCAGACGGGCGAGAAGGCGAACCTCTTGGCCACAATCGGCCCTCTGGATGTCCCCGGCTACGTCCTCTCCGGCCACACCGATGTGGTGCCTGTCGATGGGCAGGATTGGAGTTCTGATCCTTTCACCCTGATCGAGCGGGATGGTCGGCTCTATGGCCGTGGCGCTTGCGACATGAAGGGATTTCTGGCGGCCTGCCTTGCGCAGGTCCCAGCGATGGTCGCAGAGCCGCTGGCACGGCCCATTCATCTGGCTTTTTCCTATGATGAGGAGGTCGGGTGCATCGGTGTGCGGTCGATGATTGCGGAGCTCGCAGGTCGGCAAGCACAACCTTTCGCCTGTTTCGTCGGTGAACCCACCTCGATGAACGTCGTCGTCGGACATAAGGGCAAGCGTAGCCAGCGCGTCGTTGTCACTGGCCGGGCGTGCCATTCATCGCTTGCGCCTAAGGGCGTCAATGCGGTCCATGCGGCGTCCCGCATCGTGGCAAGGATTGCCGATCTGGCCGACGAACTCGCAGCCCAAGGCGCCCGTGACCCGATGTTTGACGTGTCCCATTCAACTGCCCATGTGGGAGCGCTCAAGGGCGGTACGGCGCTCAACATCGTCTCAGACCATGCCGAATTCATCTATGAAATAAGGGTCGTTGGTTCGGACGATGTCGATGCTTTGGTGGGGCAGATCGAAGCCTATGCCCGAGACACGCTGTTGCCTGTCATGCGCGCGGTGGCGCCCGAAGCGGATATCGTGTTCGAAGACCTATCTGAATTTCCGGGGCTCGACATTGCGCCCGATCACGCCGCGGTGACGTTGGCAAAAAAGCTTGCAGGCAAAAACGGGCACAGCAAGGTGGCCTATGGCACGGAAGGAGGGCTCTTCATGGTGCGCGGCGGCATCCCCTCCGTTATCATCGGGCCGGGCGATATTGAACAAGCCCACAAGCCGGATGAATATCTGGCGGTGTCCGAGTTGGCTTCGGCTTGCACATTCGTGGGACGGTTGGTGGTGCAAGCGCGACAACAAGTTGTTTGAGCGGTTTTGTCAGCCATCGTGCTCTCGGCATAAATAGCAAGTGCGACGGCTTCATCTATGACATCGTCCAGCATGGCCCTCTGGTTGGCGTTTCGCTGCGCTTTTGAGAGCTAACTTCTTCGATCCGCTCCAGATTACTTTATTGGTTTTAGCTTGATGATGGTGGTGGCGACAGCGTCAACCGCTGCGCACGTGTAAAGTAAAGGCACATACTGCCCGTCGGCCCAGAGTGGCGCGATGTCACGATAATGCGGCGAGCGCGGATCGCCCGACTGACCGGGTGCGTTGATGCAGCGGCTTTGATCCCAATCGCCGACATCGACGACGATGCGCACGGATGCACCATGCATTGTGCGAAAGTCGGAGGGGCGATAGCCTGTATGCATCGGGCTCGTTCCGCTGCCGCCATGCGAGAAGGGGCCGATGTTCCATGCTCGCGTGCTTGGTACAACAGCGGCGAGTGGATGCTCGAAAAAGGCATGATGGACGCGGCCCCATTGCCATAATTCATGATCGTTACCGAGCCTTTGTCGGCAATCGACGAGAGCCTCTGCCATGGTTTCACGAATGAGTGCATTGCGCGCCCGTTCAGCCTCTGAACCAAAGCGGCCATCGGGGCTCTCAAGTGCTCGCAAGAACGATTCGATATCGCCGGGCAGGATCAAGGCGCGCAAATCGGCATTCGGTACGAGTTCTGCCAATAGTTTAGGCTTGAGATGTTTCGTCCACCAAATCTCGCACAATGCGCCCGCTGCACTTTGTGCATCGAGTGATCCATTCCAACCTGAGAAAAGAGTTTGGACTATTGGTTCATCGACGTGCGCCAGAGCAAGGGCTGCAAGGCGGCGTGCTGGATGAGAGACGGGGTCGGTCTGCAAGGCGCAGGAATCTGCGACCGAAATTTTATCAAGCGCATGTAAACGATCATGGATGCGATCTGTGCGGGCGCGATCAATCCATTCATACCCAACCGGATACGGAAAATCGTTAGGCAAGTTCATCTCGTTGGCGGTGGCGAAAAAACCCTTCTCTGCAGACACAACCCGCGGAAGTTTTTCATGATCGAGAAAACCTTGCCATTCGAAGCGCCCGTCGCCGGGAACGGGCAAAAGCCCGTCCCAACCTGCGCGAAGCGGTGTCCAGCCCGCTGGTACCCAGGCAAAGGTGCCGGTCACATCGGCATAGACATGGTTGACCGAAGGCACCCCCCAACCCCGCATTGCTTCGCGATAATCGGCGAGCGTTTTGGTACGCATCGATGCAATCGATTTGAAATAGGCTGATGATCCCGGCTCAAACCAAACCGAGCGCACAGCATAGGCACGATTGGTTGGCTTGTCTTCAAACAGAACGGGGCCATGCTTCGTGTAGTTTTGCGGCAGGATTTGATCA
>Ga0315899_10001318_pt1 | contig 28532 bp, 27 predicted proteins | sample LakEriMetagenome_2_FD_203518 | JGI IMG/M metagenome (GOLD analysis project Ga0315899, IMG submission 203518) | Freshwater fungal communities from buoy surface, Lake Erie, Ohio, United States - Buoy 4 MA112 | ecosystem: Environmental > Aquatic > Freshwater > Lake | place: USA: Lake Erie, Ohio... | reverse complement strand
GGCATTGACTCACCTGTGAGCATTGAATTATCAACAGAAGAATTACCGGAAATCACAATGCCATCTGTTGGGATTCGAGCTCCTGGTTTAACAACAAATTCATCACCGATCACTAGGTGCTCAATAGGAATCAGTACCTCTAGACCATTTCTTAGAACGGTAACTTCCTTGGCGCTTAATGAGAGAAGAGAAGTCAGTGCGCTACTTGCTCGGTGCTTCGCGCGAGATTCAAGAAAACGACCAAGGATTACAAAGAGGAGAACACCTGCAGCAACTTCTGTATAGACCTCACCATCACCAGTTGAGTTTGCATAGATGGACCATGTAAAGGCAGCAATTGATCCCATTGAAATCAAGGTATCCATCGTTGGGTGTGTGATGTTACGAATGGCGGCACGATGAATTGGCCAAGCCACAAAGAGAATCAGCGGTGTTGTCAGACCAATTGCAACCCACGCAGTCGGCGAATAGAGCGGATGAGGTAGACCAACGATGTCGAGAAGTTCGTGGACCTGCATATCGATCCACATATGCCACTCCATCACCATTGAAATAGAGATGGCAGGAACCGCAAAGAGAATGGCCCAGAAGAGAGCTAGCGCCGACTTTCTATTCTGTAGCGCAGGTCCTTGGCTATCTTCAAGAAGAGTCGCACCGTATCCGGCGGATTTAATCTTTGAAATGATTGTTTGAGTTGACAACTCCTCTGGCGCTAAAACATGAACAGTTTCGCTGGCGAAGTTCACCGATGCGCGAACCCCAGGGACAGTGTTGAGTGCGCGTTCGACTGAAGCCACACAAGAAGAACAAGTCATTCCGGTGACTGAGTAGGTTGTTGCAACGAGAGTTGCTTTCTCAAGGTTGATCTTAATTTCAGGTTCGCGGTGGCGCATTAAGTCGATCGAAATATCCTCGGCCACTTTTACCTCTTCCTACACATTGGAACTGCCTAATTTATTGCTTCAAGTATTGCGCTATGGAGCGCACCATTTGTGGAAATAGCGTTAGGCCCAAAGGGTCCATCAGCTCCATCAAGGGATGTAAGTCTACCGCCTGCTTCACGAACAATCAGATCGAGTGCTGCCATATCCCAGAGCGCAAGGGAAGGTTCAATCGCGACATCTACCGCACCTTCCGCAACGAGCATGTGGGACCAGAAATCACCTAAACCACGTGTGCGCCAAGCGCTACCAAGTAACTTTTCGAAGGCAGGGCGACGAGCGCCCCATCCTTGGAAATCTGAGTATGCAATCGAAGCATCGCTGATTGCTGAAACCTTTGAAACGGATAACTTTCGCGCCGTAGAATTGCCTTCAACGACAAATGCTCCGCCGCCCGCTGTTGCATACCAACGACGATAGAGAGCAGGAGAAGAGACAACACTTGTGACAACCTGCTCATTTTCAACGAGTGCAATTAACGTCGCCCACGTTGGTACACCACGAAGAAAATTCTTTGTTCCATCAATAGGATCAATGACCCAGTAACGATCTTTGCTTCCCCTACTTCCAAATTCTTCGCCGACAACACCATCAGTTGGATACTGCGTTGCAATCGCATCAATGATTGCGCGCTCAACCGCCTTGTCAGCATCAGTAACAGGAGAGTTATCTGGTTTTGTTGTGATCTCTAAATCAAGTGCTTGATAGCGAGAGAGAGAAATAGCATCTGCTCTATCTGCGAGGGTTAAGGCAAATGCAAGCTCCGCTGAATGTGTTGAGCTGGCCATAGGGAGAGTCTATCTTTTGCAGGCCTTTACTCGCCTAGCGCGGGGTTCTTATCCTTTAGTTCAAGCAGTGATCTCAGACTCGTCACGCGTGTAAGTCGCTCTTCATCGATAACACCACCAGGTTGAACCCACTCATTGAGACGACATGATGGTTCGTAGTGGCTGCAATTAGGGAGGCAACCTTGTGTAACTTCTGCAATATCGGCAAACGAGGCGATGATGCGATTGGAATCAAGGTGGGCTAATCCAAATGCACGAATACCGGGTGTATCAATAATCCATCCTTCATCACCTTCGAGAGAAGATGCCAGCGGGAGTGCGATTGCACTCGATGATGTGTGTCGACCGCGACCAGTAACCACATTTACAACACCGGTAATTCGACCAGCGTGGGGGACAAGCGCGTTTATAAGTGTTGATTTACCAACACCTGAATGTCCGACAAGGACAGAAGTCTTTCCAAGAAGGACTTTTCGCACCCGCTCTAAATCTACCTCATGTGTCTCTGCCTTTGAAGAGGATGTGAGAATCTCAACTCCGAGCTTGCGGTACTCCTCCACAAAATCTGGAAGAGGCGCTAAATCAGTTTTCGTCATCAGCAGATAAGGCTTTATATCTTCATGGAAAGCACAGACTAAGAAGCGATCAATCAAACCTCGACGCGGTTCAGGATTTGTTACCGCTGCAACAATTACCAGCTGATCAATATTTGCAACGATTGTGCGTTCAACCTGTGCGGCATCATCGACTGTACGACTCAAAGAGTTACGGCGCGGCTCGACTGCGACTATGCGTGCCAGTGTTCCTTCGGTTCCGCTTACATCTCCAACGAGTTTGACGCGATCTCCAACAACGACCGACTTTGGTCCAAGCTCACGCGCCTTCATCGCAGTCACAATTACTGCCTCATCCGTAATGCAGGTTGTTCGGCCGCGATCAACAGTTGTCACCAGGGCAAAGATTGCTCCGTCATGAGATGGGCGATCTTTACTGCGAGGACGTGTGCTCCGTGGTGGGCGGATGCGCACATCTGATTCATCGTATGAATATTTACTCATTGAAGAAGGCTCGACCAGAGTCCAGGGAAATCAGGAAGTGTCTTGCGTGTGGTTGCGATGTTTTCTACAAGTACATCGCCTACAACTAAGCCAATGACAGCGCCAGCCGTTGCTAAACGATGATCCTCATAGGTATGGAAAGTTCCACCGTGAAGTGCGCCCTTTGTTGGATCTATATGTAGAACGCTCTCTTCTTCAGTAACGCTTCCACCCAAACCATTGATTTCACGTGTGAGCGCAGCTAATCGATCCGTCTCATGTAGGCGAAGGTGCGCAATTCCGCGCAGATGCGACGGTGAATCAGCAAGGGCGGCCAGAGCTGCAATGGATGGAGTTAATTCACCAACATCATGGAGGTCGATATCAATACCGTGAATTGAATCTCCACCAGTTAAGCGCAGGCCATCATTAACAAATTCAACTGTGGCACCCATGCGAGTAAAGATTTCACGCAACTGATCACCTGGCTGAGTTGTTTGGCGAGGCCAATCTGCGATCGTCACACTTCCGCCACAGACCATGGCAAGAGATAAGAATGGTGCGGCATTAGAAAGATCAGGTTCGATCACAAGATCAACGCCGTGTAGATCACCAGGTGCAACGCTCCAACGCTGTGCAACTCGATCTACCGTGACAGTTGCACCAAAGTCGCGCAACATTGCAACAGTCATATCAATATGTGGCATCGATGGAAGTTCGCCGCCTTGATGTGTAACGGTAATTCCATTGGCCATACTTGGCCCAATTAACAAAAGTGCAGATAAAAACTGACTTGATTTACTTGCATCAATAGTGATCTCTCCACCAGGAATTGCCTCCGCACCACTGATCTTCATTGGCAAGCTATAACGACCACCATGATCAATCGTGATTCCAAGCTCTTCGAGTGCGCTAATAACTGGGCCTAGTGGGCGTTCGTAAGAGCGAGGATCTCCATCGAATGCGATCTCACCTTGTGCAAGGGCTGCAAGTGGTGGAAGAAAGCGCATCACCGTTCCGGCGTTACCGACATCAATTGTTGCTGGTCCCTTGAGTGGTGCAGGGTTAACGATCCAACTTCCATCACTTGTCTCATCAATTTTTATACCAAGTGCCTGCAAGCCCGCCACCATTAATTGGCTATCTCGAGAAATCAGCGGCTTACGAATTGTTGATGGGCTCTTCGCTTGGGCGGCGAGGATAAGTGCACGATTGGTTACCGACTTTGAACCCGGAATTTCAACGTGAAGATCAACAGGTACGCGGCCGCGAAAGATCGCAGGCCAGAGCGCTGTTGTCGTTGATTCCATATTCATAGTCTACCCGCCGTAGACTTAGCGACGTGTGCGGAAGATATGCGAGAACGCAAGGTGCAGATGACATTTTCACTGCCTTTGATCTGCAATCGTATGAGGTCGACCACTCATTACCTTTGAATTGGAATATCGCACCGACAAATGAGATCTACATTATTCGCGGGCAGCGATCACTTGCGACTGCTTCATGGGGATTAATTGCACCGTGGATGAGCGATCTCGCATCAGCCCGTGCATCACAATCACATGCCATCAATGCGCGTAGTGAATCTATCCACGAGAAGCCAACTTTTCGTGATGCATTCCGCCGAACACGTTGCATTGTGCCGGTAAACGGATATTACGAATGGGCAACTGCTCTCGGAAAATTTCCACCTAAACAACCTTTCTACATAAGCCCCGATCCACAGATACAGAGTCGTGCCTTTTCAGTTGCAGGAATTTGGAGTCAATGGACAAGTCCCACGGGAGAAGTCATTGCTAGTGCTTCGATCATCACTCGCGAAGCAGTCGGTGAGCTTGCAACAATCCATAGTCGTATGCCCGTCATGCTGCCCGAAGATCGTTGGGATAGTTGGCTTGATCCGACAATGCGCGACTCTGAAGCAGCCCTTGAGATGTTGCGCGTTGATAGACCGGATTACGGTCTAATTGCTCATCCCGTCTCATCGCGCGTAAACATTGTTGCAAATAACGGGCAAGATTTGATTACGCCCATTGATTTGGGTGAACCAACTACTCTCTTCTAGCCACCACTTGTTATCAGGCATTTCTGAGAAAGGTGAGATAGCCTAGAAGCGATGACATCAAAAGATCTTGTCCTAGAGAGCGCTTCCGATCGCACCATTCGGTTCGAGCGCGATGCTCTTGTGTTCATGGACCAGCTCTATGCCGCAGCGCTTCGTTACACCCGCAATCCAGAAGATGCGCGCGATCTTGTTCAAGATACATATATCAAGGCATTTACTTCATTCCATCAATTTGAAGAGGGAACAAATCTTCGCGCTTGGCTCTATCGCGTGCTTACAACAACATTTATCAACTCATATCGCAAGAAACAGCGCCAACCACTGATTGCCAATAACGAGTTAGAAGATTGGCAGATTAGTCAGGCACAGAGCCATACAAGCGATCTTGGAAAATCTGCTGAAGTTGAAGCGCTAGAAAATCTTCCAGATAGCGACATTAAGAATGCGCTACAAGAGCTTCCAGAAGAATTTCGCATGGCTGTCTACTTAGCCGATGTTGAGGGATTCTCCTATAAAGAGATTGCCGAGATTGTTGGAATTCCTGCAGGAACCGTGATGTCCCGCCTGCACCGCGGACGTAAATTACTTCGTGAGAAGTTGGCCGATTATGCACGCGAACTTGGTTACACAACTGATGCGAAGGGAGAGAACTCATGAGTCTCTTCGGCGCAGAACGTATTGGATGTCCTGAGGTCCTTGCATCAATTGTCTTTATTATTGAAGATGCGATCGAACAAGTTGAACACCCAGATGATGTGCGAAACCACATCAGTCTCTGCCCTAACTGTTCTCGCCAGCTTGAACATGAGCAACTGACCCATACCTTCTTAGTCGATGCCCTACGTAGAGCCTGTGTTGAGAAGGCTCCAGAGAGTCTTTATGAAAGTATCCAAAGCCAACTTATGGGGGCTCGTTCTTCGACAGAAGTTGTCACCACATTCTCAATGACCGAAATTTCAATAGAGATCGATGAATTTGGAAATGTTGAGCATCGAGAAGTGCAAATTGAAGAGACTCATGTGCAGCACATTAACTTTGATGATGGATTGCCCGGAGGAAAGATTCAATGAAGCCAGCCGAAGAAGTCATTGGCGCAGTGGGCCTCTCCACGATGATTGTGCGTCCAGGTGACACATGTGTGGCTATGGGAATTTCTGACCTACCCATATTGGCAAGCTCTCACATCATGCACTCTATGGAGAGCGCAAGCGTTGCCGCACTTATTGATTATCTAGAACCTGGTGAAACAACCGTTGTTGAAAAATTTGAGCTCACAATGATTGATTCAGTAGGTATTGGCGCTGAGGTTCGTTGCACCGCTCGCTGTATTGAAGTAGATGGGCGAGAACTTAACTTTCTCTGCGATCTCTATGACGGTGAACGTCACATCGCACAAGGTGTAATAAAGAGAAAGGCGGTGGAGCGAGTTTCTTACCTCGCACGCACCGCCGCTCAATCTCTGATTAATTAATTACTTCTTAGTTGCCCAGAAGATTTCTGCAATTTCATCAATCTTTGCGATCAATGTATCTGCAACAGCAACATCCTGAGTTCCCTTTGTACCAGCTGCACCTGCGAGCTTTGTCGCCTCGTTAAAGAGTGAGTGCAACTGTGGGTATGACTCAAAGTGTGGAGCCTTGAAGTAATCAGTCCAGAGAACCCAGAGGTGCTCTTTAACTGCATGTGAACGCTCTTCCTTGATTGCTACAGAGCGTGAACGGAAATCAGGATCTGGATTAGCTGCATATTTTTCCATGCAAGCTTTTACAGATAGAGCTTCGATGCGTGCCTGAGCTGGGTCATAGACGCCGCATGGAAGATCGCAGTGTGCGTAGACAGTAATTGTGGGCTTAAAAATATTTTTCATGTGTGGCAGACTACCGCTCGTGAGACTTTTTAGCACCGTCAAAGTGGATGGCCTTTCTATGGCCCCAGTGTTTATTCCGGGCGATGTCCTCTACGTGCGATGGTTTTCGCGCAAGGGAGCCAAAGCTTCGGCCCTGAAGGTTAATGACATCGTGATTCTTGAACGCGATGAACAACCTGGCGTTTTCTACATTAAACGGATTGTCCAGATTGCCGCCGAAGGTATCTGGTGCAAAAGCGAGAATCCAAAGGGCACAGATTCAACTACATGGGGATGGTTGCCACCACATTCAGTAAAGGCGAAACATCTCTTTAGAGTGAAGAAAGCCAAGCGCGACGAGCAGTAATTAGCTATTCAGGCAATTAGCGAGTGAATGCCTCATACATCAACGCTTTAGCTTCTTCTTCGTGCAAGTGGTGGTTGCCGGTTGCAGGTGATGCCGTTGCACGACGTGAAATTCGACGCAATATGCGAGATCCAAATCCGTGACCGCCGTGTGCCTCTGACGTACGCATCGCAATATATGACCATGGACCCTGGTTCGCAGGTTCATCTTGTACCCACAAAAGATTTGCATTTGGGTGCGCATCAGCAACTGCTTGCATCTGATCAATTGGAAGAGGATAGAGAAGTTCCACACGTGCAATTGCAGTGGTGTGCTCTCCGAGACGATCGCGTTCAGCAACTAGATCGTGATAAACCTTTCCTGAGCAGAAGATCACGCGAGTTGCATTCTGTACTTTCTCATCTGCAATTACCGGACGGAATGTTCCAGATGTGAAGTCTCCGAGTGATGATGCAGCAGCCTTGAGGCGAAGCATCGACTTCGGAGTAAAGACAACCATTGGACGTCGTGTTGGGTTAGCCATGTGCCAGCGCAACAAGTGGAAATACGAAGCTGGGCTAGATGGTTGTGCCACAGTCATATTCTGTTCAGCACAGAGTTGAAGGAAACGCTCGATGCGAGCGGAAGAGTGATCTGGTCCTTGTCCTTCATAACCATGTGGAAGAAGAAGTACAACCGACGAACGCTCGCCCCACTTCTGTAGCGCAGATGAAACAAACTCATCAATAATGGTTTGGGCTCCATTGGCGAAGTCACCAAATTGGCCTTCCCACATCACAAGAGCTTCAGGGCGAACTACTGAATATCCATATTCAAAGCCCATCGCTGCATATTCAGAGAGAAGTGAGTCAACGACAAAGAATTGATTCTCATCTGTGATCAACGAGCGAAGCGGTGTCCACTCTTGGCCATTCTCTTTATCAATGACAACTGCGTGACGGTTGCTAAATGTTCCACGGCGTGAATCTTGTCCAGCAACACGAATTGGATGGCCGGCCTTGAGCAATGAACCGAATGCGAGAAGTTCACCCATTGACCAATCGATAGTGCCATCGTTGAGCATCTCTACGCGCTTCTGCAATTGTGGAAGAAGTTTTGGATGCACGCTAAAGCCTTCAGGAACTGCAACCTGTGTGGCAGCAATCTCTCGAGCCTCTGCTTCTGTAATTGCCGAAGCTACAGCCTCAGCAGCAACTGCAACTGGAACCTGGAAGTTCTCATCGTGCTCTGGCTCATGATTATTTACAGATGCAAAGACTGCCTCTAGTTGATTCTGATAATCAGTTGCAATCTCTTCAGCCTCTTGCGGAGTGATATCTCCACGACCAACGAGTGCTTCTGTGTAAAGGGTACGTGTTGAGCGCTTGGCATCAATGAGTTTGTACATCATTGGCTGCGTGAAGCTTGGCTCGTCACCTTCGTTGTGACCACGACGACGGTAACAGACCATGTCGATCACAACATCTTTATGAAATGCCTGGCGATATTCGAAGGCAATGCGAGCTACGCGAACACATGCTTCTGGATCATCACCGTTCACGTGGAAAACAGGAGCAGAAATAATCTTCGCCATATCAGTTGAATAGCGTGAAGTACGTGATGCATGTGGCGAGGTTGTAAATCCAACCTGGTTGTTGATCACGATATGAATCGTTCCACCTGTGCGATATCCCCGAAGTTGTGAGAGCTGAAGTACTTCAGCGTTTACGCCTTGTCCAGCAAAAGATGCATCGCCATGGAGAAGGATTGGCAGAACAGAGAATGCATCCTTGATGTTCAGGCGATCTTGCTTAGCGCGAACAATGCCTTCTAGAACTGGGTTTACAGCCTCTAGGTGTGAAGGGTTTGCAGCGAGATAAATCTTTGTTGTCGCACCTGATTCGGCGGTAAAGACACCTTCAGTACCGAGGTGATACTTCACATCGCCTGACCCGTGAACTTCGTTCTCGGCATAGTGACCTTGGAACTCTTGGAAGATCTGACCGTAAGACTTGCCGGCAATATTTGCCAACATGTTTAGGCGTCCACGGTGAGGCATTCCGATACAGACTTCATCAAGGCCATGTTCTGCTGCGGCAGAGATGATTGCATCAGTCAAAGGAATTACAGATTCGCCGCCTTCGAGTGAGAAGCGCTTCTGGCCGACGAACTTAGTCTGCAAGAACGATTCAAATGCTTCAGCGCTATTGAGCTTGCGCAAGATACGAAGTTGCTCAAGTCGCTCTGGTTTTGTAAATCCGATTTCAACATGCTCTTGGATCCACTTACGTTCTGCTGGATCTGAGATGTACATGTATTCAATTCCGATTGAGCGGCAGTACGAGTCGCGCAGGATTCCAAGGATGGTGCGAAGCTTCATAAACTTCTTGCCACCAAAGCCACCAGTTGCGAATTCGCGATCAAGATCCCAGAGAGTTAATCCGTGGGTTACAACATCAAGATCTGGATGTGAGCGCTGTAGATATTCAAGCGGATCAACATCTGCCATCAAGTGACCGTAGGTTCGGTACGCATGAATCAGTTGCTGTACGCGAGCTGTCTTGTTGATCTCTTCATCGCGTGAGAAATCAAAGTCAACAGCCCAGCGAATTGGCTGATATGGAATACGGAGGGCGGTAAAGATCTCGTCATAGAAATCATCTGCGCCAAGTAGAAGTTCGTGGAGGCGGCGCAGGAAATCACCTGATGTCGCACCTTGGATAATGCGGTGATCGTAAGTGCTGGTGAGCGTAATGACTTTGCTAATTGCATTACGTGCAATTGTTTCTTCACTTGCGCCTTGGAACTCTGCTGGATAGTCCATCGCACCGACGCCAATAATCAAGCCCTGGCCTTGTACTAGGCGCGGTACTGAGTGAACAGTTCCGATTGTTCCTGGGTTTGTAAGCGAAACAGTGGTGCCTGCAAAATCTTCAACGGTAAGAGTTCCACCGCGAGCCTTAGCAACTGTTGATTCATAGGAAGCCCAGAACTGTCCGAAATCAAGTGCTTCGCAGCCCTTAATGGATGGAACAAGTAGCTGACGTGATCCATCTGGCTTTGCAAGATCGATTGCGATTCCAAGGTTGATATGTGTTGGGCGACCGATTGCTGGCTTTCCGTCTAGCTCAGTAAAGAATGCGTTCATCTCAGGCATCTGACGCAACGCTTTAATCATTGCGTAGGCGATGATGTGAGTAAATGAAACCTTGCCACCGCGACCACGCTTTAGGTGATTGTTAATAACGGTGCGGTTATCAATCATAAGTTTTGCAGGAATCGCGCGAACCGATGTAGCGGTTGGAACACTCAGCGATGCTTCCATGCTCGCAACAACACGACCTGCAACTCCGCGAAGAGGTTCAACAGTTGCTTCACCTGGCGTTGCCAAAACTGGTGCCGGCTTTATAACAGCTTGTGCAGGAGTTGGGCTTGAAGTGGTTGCAGCGACTGGGGGAGTTACAACTTGTTGAGTCGCTGGCTGTACTGGAGTGCTTACTGGTGCAACTGGTTGAGCAGCAACGGGCGCAGCTGGTTGCGCTGCAGCAGAATTCTGAGTTTGTGCAGACTTTGGAACTGGTGGGGTTCCACCTTTTGGTGCACCAGCTGCAGGTGCTGATGTTGTTGGAGCTACCGAACCTGTTGTACCTGGTGTTGTCGGTGAGTATGTTTTAAAGAATTCGATCCACTCGGGTGTGACAGAAGCTGGATCGCTTTGGTAGCGCTCATACATCTCTTCAACGAGCCAATCATTTGCTCCGAAGTCTTGACCTGGTTGCGTAGCCGACACTGGCGCGCTCCTTATATATAAGTGAAAACGGTTCGTCCTACGCCTAAGACTATCGGCTCAAGCCGAGGCAATAAATCCACGAGAGGGCGAGATAGCGCACACTTGGCGCTCAATTCCGCCCCTTTCCTCGGCCCGGACGGCCTACTCCGAATTTCAGAGTGCAGGAAATTGCAGCCGTTGGGAGAGTTCTCGCATGAGCACTCCATCCTCGAGCCCTGTTCCTTCTGGTGAATCCGGTGCATCCAGTGAAACGGCCATCATCACAGGTGGAAGCCGGGGACTCGGCTTTGAAGTAGCTCGCGGATTAGCTGCCCAGGGATATCAGCTGGCCTTGATTGCAAAGGATCCGCAAGGTTTAGATCAAGCTCGCGAAAAGTTGATTGCAGAATTTCCGCAGAGTTCAGTAAAAACTTTTGACATTGACTTTGAAGTAACAACACCATCAGCAATCGAAAGCGCTCGCCAAAAGCTCGCTGAAGTGAAAAGTTCAGTTGCCACACCGACAGCTCTTGTTATCGCACATGCGGTGATGAGCGAGAAAATGTCAAAGACTTTGCGAACAACAGATGCCGAGTGGCGCCGTGTAATAGCAATCAATTTAGATTCAACATTTATGGTCGTTAACGAACTCGTCCCACCAATGGCAGATGCTCGCAATGGACGCATTGTTATCTTCTCGGCTTGCCTTGGAAGAATGTCTGGGCCAGGAAATGCCGGCGGGCTTGCACCATATCGAATTAGTAAGGCGGGTGTTAACGCACTAGTGCGAAACCTTGCGCATGAAACAGGAATGGGTGCGCGCGGATTACTCGTTGATGCAATTTGTCCCAACCATTCACGAACAGATATGGGTGGACCCGATGCACCACGCAGTGCAGAAGAAGGTGCAGAGACTGCGCTTTGGTTGCTCAATCGAGCATTTAATCCTCAGAGTGAGAATGAAATTGAGAAAACCACTGGCGTACTTTGGGAAGATCACCAGATCGTTCCTTGGTAACTTCTGCGCTATCGGCTACCCTCTTCGCTATGACAATCACAGTTGCACGTTTACTACGCCACATGGCTTGGGCTAATCAAGAGACTATTAAGCATCTCCAAACCTTGCCAGAAGAGAGTTTGAAGGCCTATGCCACTAACCCTGAATGGTTTGTCGCAGAGATTGCACACCACATCGTTGATTCAGCCGATCACTACGCATATCGGATAACTGGAAAAGTTGCCCTCACACAACCAGGGGATCCATGTATCGCAGATATTGAAAAGATCAGCGATCTTTCACGACTTTCAGAGCAGGCGACAATCGTTGATGCTCTTCTAGTCAGTGCAGCCGACCTCGATGATGCGTGGCTTGATCTCGAAAATGACAATGGAAAATTCCAAAGATTGCGTTCGACTGTTCTTTCACAGGCGATTCACCATGCAACAGAACACCGTGCACACATTGCCAGCGCGTTAGAAGCGAAAGGCTTTGAGTCGATTAATCTCGATGATATTTCACTATGGGATTACGAGAGGTACGAAACAGCTAACGGCCTGAGGGGCTAGCAATAGCGAGATTGCCATCGATGTTGGCAACTACAGAAGTCTTTCCACCAAAGGTGATCCATTTTCCACTAATCCCGGTTGCTACCGTGCTCCGAGTGATGAGAGAGATCTTCTTTGTCGAAAACTCAATGACACAGAGACGGTCTTCACAGTTAAAGAGCGCTGAGGTGCCATTTGTTCGTAGCCAACGATTAGGTGTTCCAAAGGCTGCAGTATCAAAGCTCTTTACAGTCAACTTAGTCTCAATCAACGCGGTACGAATCTGATTTGGCTTAGGAATCGTGACAGTTGAAGAACCCAACCACATCGCAAAGGCACCCTTGGCGGATACAGATAGTGCGACGTCATAACCTGTCATTGCAAGCGCATCAGAGGATTCTTCTAAGGTGCGATAAACCCACTTTGCTGGATCTATCTCAGATCGAGTTGCCAGGCGAATTGCACCTGATGTTGCCTCTTTCTTCTGGTTAATTACCAAAACAGAATCGTAGAGAAGATACGTTTTCTTTCCATCAAATCCAGCAGCTAGGTGGAAAGCGACGTCTCCAGTAGTTCTTCCATCTGTCTTGCGATCTCCGTCGACCTGCTCGTAGACCCATTTGCTACTTGAATTCAATTTGAAAGCACCCAGTAATACACCTTGCGATTCATCACGGTAGAAAACCTGAATCCCAGTCGGTGTAACAACACACGCATTTGAAATGCTTACATCACTTGCTGTGCGAACTCTATTTGAATCTTCATACTTATTAATGGCTGGCCCATTTCCATCAACAATCTCGACGGTAACTTTCTTGCCGTCATAAACTGCATGGCGAAGGTCTTTATCCACTCCGTCGGCATAGAACATGTGGAGTTTTTGTGAAGCTCCGACTCCACTGAGGCATAGTGAGATGGGGCTGGTGATTTCATGGGTGGTGCGGTTTGTTCCGCCAGCTCCATCAATTGTTGTTCTACGCCACGTTAGCCCATTCCAGATCGACATCTTGAGAATTCCGTTGACGCCGTTGGAGTAGACAATGACCGGCTTCTTATTCCATGTTGTTGTTGAAATATGAGTAGGTTCCACATTGGGATCGATGATTGTTGACTTCCATGCCACTTGAGGGGTTACAGGTTCAGTAACTGCCGGTGTAGATGATCCAAGAGAGTTATTTGCAATAATAGAGAACGTGTAGGCAGTTCCATTTTTTAGCCCACCCATGACAATCGGGCTAGTCGTGCCGCTCTTTTCACTTCCAGTTTTGAGATTTTTGACTGTGTAGGCAGTTACTTGTGCGGTACGTAGATTAGTTGGTGGATCCCACTTCACAATTACAGAGCTATCACCGATCACAGCTTGCGCGTTGCGGACCGTCGTTGGTAATTCGGCGGCGATACCTACGGGAGGTTTTGCGCGCATATCCGCCATCATCGCCAATAGAAGCGGCCCTGGTCCTGCAAATACTTCGCCAGCTTCAAGATTGGGAGTCATCACTCGATCGAGTTCGTTATCTGCAAAGGTAGTTTCATCAAGGTGGCTAACGGAGGAACCATCTTCATATGTGCTGGGAGTGTAAAGAATTGGTTTTACACCACCATTGGCGGCAATACCTTGTGCACCGGCCCAGACGAGGGTACTTCGTAGAGCTTTGCCAAGTTCGAGTGATGGAGATGGAATGTCAGCAAGGCGCCGTCCATCTGTTGTCTGTGCGTAAGCATCGTAAGGAGTCGGTTGTTCAATCGAACCAAAACCTAAATACGAGTCGAAAGAATCGTTTGATAAGAAACCAAGACCATGTCCCATCTCGTGGATAAAGACAGATTTAAGATCATATTCGCGAGTTGTTGGCGAACCATCACCTCGACGATTCCAATCTGCACGTGAATTCACATTTATTGTTATCTCAGCGCTTCTTACATCCAAATCTTTTCCAGCAAGTGCATTTGCAAGAGCGGATGGATACCAAAGGCTTGAATCAGGAGCACCAGAAAAACCGGCGAAGTATCCACCTGGACGAGCACTACCGAGCACAGCGATAGATTGAGATGAACTCCAGGTTGCATCAATTGTGATGGGAACTTTTGATTGAAAATTTGCACCCCAAATATCTACCGCAAGCTGTAACTCTTTCTTTGCCCAATCTGGAAAATTACTGTAATTAACGTTGATTGTTGATTGCTTCTCAAGGTTGGCACTCTTTGGAATTGTTCCCTTGGTGATGCTTGTTGCAGGAGCTGCATATGTATAACCCCATTGAGTTGCGGGTGCATATCGATAGGTAGATTGTGCCGAGGCTGAAGGAGTTAAGGTCGCAAGAAGGGCTAAAAGGAGCGGAACCACTGCACGAAAGCGTGGGGTTCGGGAGGTGCCTGCTCGCATGGCGCTTAACCTATCAGCCTGCAAGAATGTGAACATGTCCCCGGAATCCAAGAAGTTAGATGGTCAGAGCGTTTATGACCGAATTCGCAGCGAAAAAGCACCGCTGACTGAATTTACGATTTCCGGTGCGGGAAAAGAAGTCACCCTGGATGAAGCCCGCGCAGATTTGGCTGTAGCGGTTGGGTCGTTGGCTCACACGATTTTCTCAAGAACCTACGGTCCTTTAGTTGGAAATGTAACCAAGACAAGCGTGGAAACCGTACTCAAGAGCGTAGAGGAATCACTTCACAGAGCTAAAGGAGATCTCACGCTGTTGGCCGAAGAGTTAACCGCACGAATTTTTCCTGAGAAGAAGAAATGACAAAGGTAACTGTTTATTCTCGACAGGGATGTCATCTCTGTGAAGATGCAGAAAACATTCTTGAATCTTTGCGTGAAGAACTCAACTTTGAGATCGAAGTAATTGATATTGATAAAGATGCAGAGTTAGTCAAACTTTATAGTGATCAAGTTCCTGTAATTCATATCGATGGAATACACCACGACTTCTACAAGGTGGATCCGACGAGGTTTAGATCTTCCCTTGAAAAACATCGTCAGCATCAATAATTCGGTAGGCGTAGCCCTGTTCAGCTAAGAAGCGCTGACGATTGGCTGCAAAATCTTGATCGACTGTATCTCGCGAGACAACTGAGTAGAACTTTGCCCCACGTCCATCTGACTTTGGTCGCAGGATTCGACCAAGGCGTTGGGCTTCTTCTTGACGAGAACCAAAAGCTCCAGAAACCTGAATCGCGATCGTGGCATCAGGTAAATCAATTGAGAAGTTCGCAACCTTAGAGACAACTAAGCACGTGATCTCTCCTGTGCGAAATGCTGCAAAGAGTCTCTCGCGCTCTTTCACTGGGGTATCGCCCTTAATTAATGGAACTCCTAAAGTTTCAGAGAGTTCATCCAATTGAGTGATGTACTGACCGATGACAAGAATCTGTTCCTCTGCGTGATAGGCCACAAGTTCTTGGACGACCTCGCTCTTTGTCTTGGTAGTCGAGCAGTATCTGTATTTTTCTTCAGGCTCAGCTGTTGCATAGAGCAGCCGCTCAGAATCAGAGAGATTAACTCGCACCTCAATACATTCAGCAGGTGCGATATAGCCTTGTGATTCAATCTCTTTCCATGGGACATCAAAGCGCTTAGGGCCAATAAGTGAGAAAACTTCGCCCTCCATGCCATCTTCACGAACAAGAGTTGCGGTGAGCCCAAGGCGTCGACGCGATTGAATATCTGCAGTAAATCTAAAGATTGGCGCTGGCAAGAGATGAACTTCGTCGTAGATTATTAGGCCCCAGTCATGAGTATCAAAGAGATCAAGGTGGGCATAAACACCATTCTTCTTCTTTGTCATCACTTGGTAAGTCGCGATAGTTACTGGGCGAATTTCCTTCTTCGCTCCTGAATATTCACCGATTTCATCTTCGTTAAGTGTTGTGCGACGCAATAACTCATCTCGCCATTGGCGAGCTGCAACAGTATTTGTTACTAAAATTAAAGTCGTAGCTTTTGCATGTGCCATTGCTGCAGCACCAACAATTGTCTTTCCAGCACCGCAGGGGAGAACAACAACACCTGAGCCACCGTGCCAGAATCCTTCAGCGGCTAACTCTTGGTATGGGCGAATCTTCCATCCATCTTCTTTGAGTGCGATCTCATGTGCCTGTCCATCGACGTAGCCTGCAAAATCTTCTGCTGGCCAACCAAGGCGCAAAAGCGATTGCTTGATTGCTCCGCGTTGGCTGGGATGAACCACAATTGTTTCAGCGTCGATACGCGCACCGAGTAGTGGTGCAATCTTCTTTGCGCGAATAACTTCTTCAAGAACTGCAGAATCTGTTGTAACAAGAATCAATCCGTGAATGGGATCTGCTTCAAGTCGCAGACGTCCATAGCGAGACATCGTCTCGGCAACATCGACCAAGATTGAGTGCGGTACGGCATAGCGTGAATATTTGATGAGGGTATCGATCACCTGTTCGGCATCATGGCCGGCAGCACGCGCATTCCATAGACCAAGATTTGTTAGGCGATAGGTATGGATATGTTCTGGCGATCTTTCAAGTTCAGCAAATGGTGCAATAGCTCTGCGACATTCAACAGAGTCAGGATGATCAATATCTAAGAGAAGTGTCTTGTCGCTTTGAACAATGAGCGGTCCATTAGTCATCCAAGAGATCCTTGATGAGAGCGTGCAATAAGGCTGTGCGAGTTTCAAGGGAAGCGGCACTTACCCATTCGTGCGGTGCATGCGCGCCGTGGCCAACTGCGCCAAGGCCATCGAGCACCTGCGCACCAGCTGCAGCTGCGATGTTTCCATCACTTGCACCACCAACCTGAGCGCTGCCGAGAGGTGCCATTCCAATGCTGGCTGCGACTTTTTCAATGCGCTCATAGAGAGCAGCAGCTGATGAAGGTTGTAGTGGTGGTCTATTAATTCCGCCGGTTACTTCAATACGCGCGCCTGGATTTACTGGTGTGATTGTTGTAATCGCAGCATGTATGCGTTCTTGTTCGGCAGTTGAAAATGATCGAGCATCTATTTCAAGGACTGCATAATCTGGAACAGTATTGGTTGTCTTTCCAGAGTGAAGAACAGTTGGAACAACTGTTGTGCCGTGCTCTGAATTCTCTAAAGATGCAAGGCTTAAAACGATGTGAGCGATCTCTGTTGTTGCGTTGACACCCTTTTCAGGTTCTAGCCCTGCATGTGAAGCAAGGCCATGCACATGCACCTGGTACATCGATGTTCCTTTGCGACCAGTCTTGACCTTGCCATCAAGGGAAGCTTCAAGAACTAACACTGCCTTGGAATTTTCTGCGAGCTCAACAATGAGTTTGCGCGATGTGTGGCTACCAGTCTCTTCATCAGTAGTTGCAACGAGTGCAACTGATCCTTCAATTCCCTTAAGTGCGTAGAGAGCTTGCAAGAAACCAGCCTTCATATCAAAGACGCCAGGGCCACGAACTACATCGCCATTTACTTCCCATAAAGGTTGGTATGAACCGTGTGGCCAGACTGTATCTAGATGAGCAAGAAGAACAATTTCAGGATTCTGTGCACCCCACCAGAAAACAGGGCGACCTTCGATTTCTTTAATTTCTGCAGGAGTTCCAAGAACCCGCGTTGCGATATCACTTGCTAAACGAACAACGCTGCGGCATGCGTCCAGATCTTCGGTGGGGGATTCACAGCGAACTAACGCTTCAAGGGCTGCCAACATAGGCGTAAGTCTGCCGTATTCGCTTGCATTCTCGCTCGTCATAGCGAAGCCACCCCCGTTATTCGAGCGATTCTAAAGGTGGTGATCTCACCGGTTGCATGATCGCGTGCCAAAAGTGAGCCGGCTGAGAGCTTAAGCGGGTCGATGATGCGGTGTGAAATCAAGCCGTTGTTATCGGCATATCCAATCGAGAGAGATTTATCTGCCGAATGAGTGAGGTGGTGACTCAATATTTCAAGAGTTTCATTTGCTGTTGTACGTGGCAATTCACCAAGTGCTGATGCGGTGATGTTTCGTAGGGTGCTCTGTCGATGACTAGATTTCTCTCCGGTACGTAAAGTGCGAAGCGCTCCATTGAGTGTGATCTCATCTGGAAGATCAATCTCACCGATAATCCGAGGAGGTCGCGCCTTTGTCTGCGCGCGCATGATCCGTGGTCCAGTAAGAAGAATTCCTTTGGAATCTTCAGTCGCTGGAAGATATCCCGCGTTGCGCAGAATATTCACTGCATCTTCAACTTCAAGATCACAGATGATTACTTCTGATGCAATCTTTCTAAAGCCGAGTCCTTCGAGTTTCTTATCTCCGATAATGGATGCAATCACCGATTGATCTTCACATCGAATAAATGATGTCGTAGCACCTACACGTAACTTTCCATGTTTCTTTGCTACATCGGCAATCAGGTACTCAAGCGGTTGAGGCATCGGAGTCTTTGATGTTGCTTTTAGGAATTTTGTTATGTCATCGCCAGTTTTGCCGTGGTCGAGTGCTCTGCGAATTGTGGCATCGCTAAATCTAAAGACTGTCGCACCGCCGCGAGATTCAACATCGGCAAGAAGTGCCATCTCTTGAGCAACTGCTTGTGCCAGCGGCCCTGGAGCAATCGCGGTGTTATCGCTTTGAATAAGTATGTGATCAACTTCTGCTGGAAGATCTGAATCAATTTTCTCAAGAGAGTCACCTGCAAGAAGTGCTAGACCGTAATCAGAAATCACCGCTTGTCCCGTGATTCCGAGCCATTCCGCTTCGCGTAGCGTGTATTCAATATAAGTAGCGGGCACACCACCAGTGCGTTTTGCTGGCCTCTGCCATTGGGCAGCGCTAATGAGTGAATCTGCAGTTAGCGCGCCCGCTTGATTCTCTTTAAGAAGTGAAAGAGTGAGCGAGCGAATCGATGCCGCGTTCACGCGATCAAGTTCCGGCCCAAGGGGCGCAATGTTCTTGGTTGTTTCATTTCCAACAAGACCGCTCACGCGCGAAGTGGTGAGCCAAGCAGATGCTAGAGAAGACCATTGATCTGATGGTCGTTGTGTTAACCAGATATCAAATTGTGTTGTTGGCAGGATGCGATCATCTGGATCGATCGTGAGCAGCGCGGTGACATAACAGAGCTCTGCTACAAATGCTGCGCAACTTTCTTCAACTCCTAAATGCAGTGCCAGAGCTTTAAGGTCTCGCACTCCTAAACCACCCGAACGTAGCGCGGTAGGAGGATCTTGTGCCCAGAAATTGAGGACCTCTTCTACCCAACGTAAAAATGTTGTGACATTTGCGATCGCAGCGCTATTTACATTCTTACGATCTTTGACCGCAAACGAGTAAGTAATTTCGGGGCAGTTAATTTTCTGCTCTTTGTGGATTTTTCCACCGCGAAGGGCAATCGCTACTTCACGAGGCATCACAACAATTGTCTGGCTGTATGGAATGAGGAATCCTTCGTCAAGACACCATTGCACTCCCGCGCTAGGTTTCTTAATGTCACCAACGCTGCCGCGTGGTGGACCCCATGCCATCGCATCAAGAATCTTCTTTGCACCATCTGGAGCATCGGCAAGTTTTTTAAGGTTGAGCTTTGCCATTGATGGTGGACCAAGTTGGGCAACTTCATTACCCAATAACTCACGTAACGTCGTTGGCATTCGTAGTCCATCGTGTGCTGGATAAATAAGGCCACGTTCAATCAGTCCTGGAATAACAAAGAGGGCAGGCTTATCGGTAAGGGCTGCAATAGTTTTTTCAGCGAAGGGTTCAGCAGCAATTGCGCAGGCTTCAAGTACTTGGAATTGCCATATGTTCAAGGCATCGATTGCGCGCGCAAGTGAAGGTGCAGATGATGCGCGAACGGCAAGACTTGCCATATCTGGCGGAACGGGAGAAATTAAATCCGGGCGATGTGAAAAGAGTTGTAAAAGGCCAGCATCATCTAACCCACGTAGGTAGTCGGCAAATGATCGAATTTCCATAACCTGCCTACATTAATGCAGAAAGGGTGCAGACGTTAAATCAATTCCTATCGTGAGCGACGACGAGGCGTGATGAGGGCGGCAATTGAAGCAAGGCGAGAGATTGCAGGCCCAAGAAAGCGGTTAATTTTGCGAGCACGCCTAAAGTCATGAATCGGCCACTTCTCGCGCGTTGCCCAAATTCTAAGTTTGGCATCTGGGTTGATGACCGATGGATTTCCAACAGCTTCTAAGAGAGGCAGATCGTTGTGGCTATCTGAATACGCAAAACATTGAGATAGATCAAAGCCACGTTCACTCGCAATTTTTTCAAGAGCGATTGCTTTTTCACGACCATGTAGAAGAGGTCCATTCATTTCGCCCGTGTAGACACCGTCGAGTATTCCCGCCTTGCTACCGAGCGCACCTGTAAATCCAAGACGCTTGGCAATCAGAGTTGCCATATCTTCTGGGGCTGCAGTGACTAACCACACTTCAACATTGTCAGCGAGATGTTTCTGTGCAATTTCAATTGTTCCTAGCCACAGAGCTGGTGAGACATATTCGTCATAAATCTCTTGGGCCAGTTTTTGAATCTCTTGGACATTATGTCCACCAATAAAGCTGGTTGCGGCATTCTGGAATTTGACGATCTCTTCCTGCTTCTCAGTTCCAGTTAATCTAAATCTCAGATTAGCGAGAACAAAGCGCGAGATATCAGCTTTGGTGAAATACCCACGATGATACATCCCGCGGCCAAGGAAGTAGAGAGAAGAACCACGGATGAGTGTGTTATCTACATCAAAGAACGCGGCCCTCTTCTGTTCGAGTGCCATGGCTTAACCATAGCGAAAGGGGCACTCTTCCCCCTTTATAGTTAGGTCTATGAGTAATAGCGTCCACGTGATCCGCCACGGCGAAGTCCATAATCCAGAGAAGATTCTTTATGGTCGCCAACCTGGTTGGAGACTTTCAGAACGCGGACAAGAAATGGCGCAGGTTTTAGGGCAATGGTCGAAAGGTATCGACCTCGGCGCACTGCACGTTTCACCACTTCAGCGAGCACAAGAGACCGCCGCTCCAATCGCCGCTGCACACTCGATGGCAATCACCACAGATGAACGACTTATCGAAGCAGCAAATATCTTTGAAGGAAAACCATTTGGAATTGGTGATGGAGTTTTGCGTCATCCATCTGCATGGAGACACTTATGGAATCCCTGGAAACCATCTTGGGGAGAGCCATATGTAGAACAAATCAATCGCATGCTCGCTGCAGTCTTTGCAGCACACAAGGCTGCCAACGGTAAAGATGCAATCTGCGTATCTCATCAATTGCCGGTCTGGATCTTGCGAAGTGCAATTGAAGGTCGCCGCTTGATTCACGATCCAAGAAAGCGCGAATGCACATTGGCATCTGTCACAAGTATTCACTTTGACGATAATGGTGAGATCAGCGGAACTTCGTACTCTGAACCAGCAGCACATCTTTTACCTGTTGTATCAAAGAAAAAATAATGCCCCACAAAAAGATTGCCTCTGCCCTCGTACTCTCTGCTTTATTGCTGAGTGGATGTTCAGGCGGTGGAAGTTCTACAGCTGAAGAGAGTTTTGTTATCGGCAGTGGCGTTCAAACTTATATAGATAAAGGCTCACGAGTAAAGGCACCCGAGTTAAGTGGGATGACCCTGACTGGAGTTAATTACACACGCGAACCAGGAAAAGTTGCAGTAGTAAATGTCTGGGCTTCGTGGTGTTCACCATGTCGGGCAGAGGCACCCACGCTTGTGGCACTTTCAGAGAAATATCCTGATGTGCAATTTATAGGAATTCTTACGCGAGATAATTTAGTAAATGCTGAAGCCTTTGCCCGTGCAAAGAAAATTACCTACCCCACACTGATAGATGATGCACTTTTGATTGGATTCAAAGGCTCATTACCTGCCAACGCCATTCCCTCAACTATCGTCATCGATAGCCAGGGTTATGTTGCAGCACGAGTATCTGGCGTTGTGACTATCGGATCTTTAAGTACGCTGATTGAGCGGGTACAGAAATCATGATTGATTTCATCGTCAACAACCTCTTTGATGGCTTCATTCTTCTCGCACTTCCCTTAGCGATTCTTGCTGGTCTTATTTCCTTTATCTCTCCATGTGTTCTTCCTCTTGTTCCGGGTTACCTTGCCTACGCTGCTGGATTTTCACAGTCGCGCGGCCGGGTACTTCTTGGTTCATCTCTCTTTGTTCTGGGTTTCTCAGCTCTCTTTGTTTCATATGGTGTTCTCTTCGGCGGACTTGGCGCGAGAATCTCAGTACACGAGGAGATCATCACAAGAGTTCTCGGCATCTTCACCATCATTCTCGGTGCGATATTCGCTGGTGCATTCCCGATGATGCCAACAATTCATCCTCGCATCTCAACTACCGGCGGGCTAATCGGTGCACCAATTCTTGGTTTTCTCTTTGGCGTAGGTTGGACACCTTGTATTGGTCCAGCACTTGCCACAGTACAGACCTTAGCTTTTAGCGAATCAAGCGCCTTTAGAGGTGCAGTTTTATCACTGGGCTACTGCATCGGGTTAGGACTTCCCTTTATCGCAACGGGGCTCTTCTTTGATCGCTCTGCACGACTACGTCAATTCCTGACTCGTAATGGCAGAACGATTTCTCTTATTGGTGGAGTCTTCTTAATTATTATTGGTCTGCTTCAAGTAAGTGGACTCTGGAATACGTTGATGATCGATCTGCGATCAGTCATTAGTGAATTTGCACCGGTGATCTAATGGCTAATCAGATACAAACTGAGGTTCCTGAAATTGGTGCAGGTGGATTAGCTCGTTTTGCTTGGCGGCAATTAACAAGCATGCGAACTGCGCTGATACTTCTAATGATGTTGGGCTTGGCGGCAATCCCAGGATCACTTCTGCCGCAACGTAATCAGAATCCAATGGCTGTACGCCAGTACTTTGTAGATCAGCCCGATCTTGCGCGCTGGATAGATAGGGCAGGGGGCTTTGATGTCTATGCCTCATCGTGGTTTAGCGCTATCTACATCTTGCTCTTTATCTCACTAATCGGTTGCGTATTACCTCGAACCTTTGAACATTTCAAAGCGATGCGTGCACTGCCACCAGTAACACCTAAGAATTTAGAGAGACTTGAAGCCCACTCCCTCTTTGCCAGCGATGCACAGGCTCTTGATCGTGCTGAAAAGTGGTTGCGCAAAAATCGCTTCCGTCTTCGTATTCAAGATGGATCTATCTCAGCAGAGAAGGGCTATGTGAGAGAAAGCGGAAATCTACTTTTCCATCTCTCACTCATTTTGATCCTGATCGGTGTCAGTGTTGGTGCTCTCCTTGGAATGAGAGGCAGCGCCATCATCACAACCGGTGAACGTTTCATTAATTTAGCAACAAGCTATGACTCGGTCGAATATGGAAAACTTACCAACGAGACTTCGCTCAATACTTTTTCGATCAAACTCAACCGATTTGTCGGAGAGTACGATCCCATCACAAATATTCCATTGGACTATTCAGCCTATGTCACAACAATTGATGAGCAAGGCGCTGAGCGAGAACAAGTCATCAAGGTAAATAGCCCACTTACTTTTGGAACTTCACGAGTTTATCTACAGGCAAATGGATACTCACCATTTGTCACAGTGCGCGATGAAATAGGAAATGTCACATTCCAAGGTGCTGTTCCGTTCTTGCCGCAAGATACAAATCTTCGCTCAATCGGATCGATCAAAGTTCCAGAAGCATCACCACAGATTGGCTTTGTCTCCTCATTTCTTCCAACATATGAACGTGACCCCGAGTTAGGTGCAATCTCTGTCTATCCATTACTTCTAGAACCGAAACTTCTCTTCTCAATCTGGGAAGGTGACCTGGGTCTCGATACTGGCGTTCCACAATCAATTTATAAAATTGATACATCGTCAATGACTCGTATCGCGCTAGATTCTTTAGCGCCGGGCAAAAGTTATAGTTTCAATGGCGGCAGCATCACCTTTGAAAAAGTTGAACCGTGGATCAATCTGCAGGTAGTCAGCGACCCCGGCAAGAGCTATTCGCTTATCGGAGGTATTCTTGCCCTACTTGGATTGCTGGCATCCCTCTTCGGGCGTCGTCGACGTATTTGGATCAAAGTTGATACAAACGGACAGGTTGAAGTTGCTGGTCTTGCAAAGACAAATGCAGAAGCGCTAGAAGTTGAGATGGCTCACTTTGTGAGTGCTATTAAGGGAGAGAAGTAATGCAGACAACATGGGCTTACATCTCCAATAACTTTATTTATAGCGCCATGGGCGTCTTCGCACTTTCATTCCTGGCACATGCTTTCGAAACTGCTTGGGCGGTAAAGGTTCCTGCCGAAGGTGCAGATGCTCGAAAGATGGATTACAGCAAGGCAGATAAAGCTGCACGCATTGCAACCGCACTCATGCTTCTTGCCTTCACCCTGCTCTTTGTTGGAGTGATTGCTCGCGGTCTTTCAAATGGACATGTTCCATGGGGAAATATGTACGAGTTCTCGATTACTGGCGCTCTTACCTTTACTGGCGCGTATCTCGTTGCGCTCCGTAAATACGACCTTCGCTGGCTCGGACTCTTTATCTCACTCGCTGCGTTGTTAACGCTTGGAACTGCAATCACTCTGCTCTATCGCGACAGTGCACCACTTGTTCCAGCACTTAAATCAACGTGGCTGATCATTCACGTTATCGCTGCAATTATCTCTGGTGGAGTTTTCTTACTTTCAAATGTAATCGCTGGTGCATATCTTTATCTTGATGCCCGCGAACGTGGAGCTGGACGCCCTGCCTGGGCTACACGTCTTCCAGCTCTTGAAGTTCTCGATCAACTTTCTTATCGTCTTGTTGCATTTGTATTTCCACTCTGGACGTTTTCGGTAATCGCTGGCGCAATCTGGGCTGAGAGTGCATGGGGACGTTATTGGGGCTGGGATCCAAAAGAGACGTGGGCATTTATTACCTGGGTTGCCTACGCAGCATATTTGCATGCGCGCGTCACTGTCGGCTGGAAAGGTCGCCGTGCTGCGTGGCTCTGTCTCTTTGCAGGATCGACATTCTTATTTAACTATGTCTATGTCAACGTCTGGGGAACAGGCAAGCACACGTACTCTGGTTTGTAGAAGTAAAAAAAAGAGTTAGAGCTTACGTAAGAAATCTGGGTCATCATCAGGCGGCAAGATACGTCGCTTAGGACCCTTCTTAAATCCACCGCCATTTCCGCGGTTGTAGCCTGCGATGAAATACGCGATTCCTCCAAAGGGAGGTGCAACCAAAATTACAAGAAGCCAACCCCACTTAGGTAAATTTTTAAATTGCGTCTCATCTTTCATTGCTGCGTGAATGAACGCATACAACTGAAAGATTCCGATAATCACAATAACCTTGAAGAGCATGAGCCAATCCTAGCCGCTAAATAATCAGTGCGAGAGATAGGGCCAGGCTAAAGAGCATCTGCAGCTTTCCGGTTTTCCCAAGGAGTGCGATCAGATCCACCCCTTGGATTCCAGACCAGAGCGCTTTAAGAATCGAGATGGTCATCGGCAAGGTCAGCAAGGTCAACATCGTCCACGGGCTACCAAAGCCTGCGGTCAGTAAATATGGGGCGGTGACGAGAGCGCTGTAGAGAATTCTTGAGTTTTTATCACCTAGACGGACTGCCAGAGTACGTTTTCCGACAACTTCATCTTTGGCGCGATCACGAACATTGTTTATGACCAGAATCGCACAAGCAAGTGAACCAACGATTGTGCCCGCCAGTATTGATTGCCCCGTGATCTCATCCGTTTGAACATAAAAACTTCCAACAGTTGCGACAAGGCCAAAGAAAATAAAGACAAAAAGTTCACCGAGGCCGATATATCCGTATGGATTCTTCCCGCCGGTGTATCCCCATGCTGCAGCAATTGAGATCGCACCCACAGCGATCAGCCACCACGAAGTTGTAATTGCAAGGCCAAGTCCCGCAACTGCTGCCACACCGAATGAAATAAACGCTGCACTCTTTACCTGTACCGGTTTTGCTAATCCGCCTGCCGTAATTCGAGAAGGGCCAATGCGATCGTTATCTGTTCCACGGATTCCATCCGAATAATCGTTTGCATAATTGACACCAATTTGGAGTGCGAGACTGACAACCAGAGCCAATAGCGCTGTGAGCGGATTAAATGCATCTCCAGCTAGAGCAGTAGCCACAAGTACTGGAGTAATAGCAGCAGGAAGTGTGCGTGGGCGTGCACCGTCTACCCAAATACCAAGCGAGCTCTTAGCCATTGAACTCCCTTTGCGCACGATCAATTATTTGTGCACGATCGATCTTACCGATACCGATAAGAGGTAGTTCATCGAAAACGAGTAATTGTTTAGCCTTAGCAACATCTCCAAGAGCACTGCTCAATACCGTGCTCACCTCATGTATCGACGGATGATCTGCTCCAGATACAGCGACAACTAAACGTTGACCCCATTGCGCATCATCTGCGGCGACGGCACACCATTGCAGATGAGGGAAAGCAGTATGGAGAATCTCATCTATGTGAGTGAGTGAGACTTTCTCTCCGCCCGTGTTGTAAACATCATCGCTTCTGCCAAGAACCTTAAGAATCCCATCTTCAATCACTCCGTGATCTGAAGTTGTAAACCAACCATCGCGATATTGCTGATTCCACAGTTCCTCATTATTGAGGTAACCAGATGTCAACACTGGTCCCGAAATTTCGATGAGCCCAGCATCTGAAATGCGCAAGTGAACACCTTTAAGTGGAGTTCCTTCGTAGATACATCCACCAGAGGTCTCGCTCATTCCATATGTTCTTACGACAGATATTCCTGCATCAAGAGCCTGCCGTAAAAGATCTTCTTGAAGTTGTGCTCCGCCAACAAGAACCTTTTTTGACGTTTGCAAGTGAGCTAATAGTTTGTCATCGCCATTGAGAGCTTGAAAAATTTGAGTGGGAACAACTGCCGAGAAGTCTGTATTCGCATATTGAGTTACACCACGAAGATCGACAGGAGTTGTTCCAAGATCAAGAGCGCGAATTAACACATTGATTCCTGCAATGTGATGTAGCGGCAAGAGCAAGGCCCATGTCTGTCCTGGGCGAGCTTGCAGATAATCAAGTGAAGCTCGTGCAGATGCCAAGAGTGCGGTAGAGCTGAGCGCTACCGATTTTCTTGTACCCGTTGAACCCGTTGTTCCAACAATAAGGCAGATATCGCTATCGACGCTATCAATTGCTTCATCTGTGAAATTAAGGGCTGGACCCTGGTGGGCTAGCGCTTTAGCCACGAGATTCATCACATCACCGATAGCCAGCGCGGGATCGACCGAGATCACAGGGCGTGATCGGTTACTTGAGTTGGCCGAGATATCCATAGCCCGCGTAGGCTATCGCCTGCAAGTAAGAGTGGAGGAATCGTGAGCAAGCCAATTAAGCGTGAATTTGGGGATCGCACTATCCCAGCATGGGCAACCGGCAAGGGTGGCGCAGATTTCGTCGACATTAAATACCAAGTCGCAGATGGCATCGCCAAGATCACCATCAACCGCCCAGAGGTGCGCAATGCATTCCGCCCTCAAACAATTATTGAACTACAACAAGCATTCTCATTGGCTCGCGATAACTCAGATGTCGGAGTGATCATCCTGACCGGCGAAGGCAGCGAAGCGTTCTGTTCAGGTGGCGACATCAGCGTTCGCGGTGATGATGGATACCTTGGCGATGACGAACTCGCACAACACGGTGTCGGACGCCTCAATGTTTTAGATCTACAGATTCAAATTCGCCGCACACCAAAGCCAGTAATTGCAATGGTTGCCGGATGGGCAATCGGCGGCGGACATGTTCTCCACGTTGTCTGCGATCTCACGATTGCAGCAGAGAATGCCAAGTTCGGACAGACCGGCCCAATGGTTGGATCTTTCGACGGTGGTTACGGTTCAGGGCTACTTGCTGCAAGTGTTGGCCAGAAGAAAGCTCGCGAGATTTGGTTTATGACTCGACAATACGATGCGCAAGAAGCGCTCGCTATGGGACTTGTGAATACCGTTGTTCCGGTTGATCAGCTAGAAGCAGAAACTGTTTCGTGGTGTCGTGAAATGCTACGCAACTCTCCACTTGCTCTTCGCTTACTTAAATCTTCAATGAATGCAGCAGATGATGGATTAGCTGGAATTCAACAACTTGCAGGAGATGCCACATTGCTCTTCTACTTAAGTGAAGAAGGACAAGAAGGTCGCGATGCTTATCAAGAAAAGCGCGCACCTGACTTCGGTA